>OJNH01002201.1_pt1 | contig 13927 bp, 10 predicted proteins | sample 1597361 | NCBI WGS metagenome assembly OJNH01 (sample SAMEA2452136, study PRJEB22498) | human gut metagenome | biome: human feces; feature: human gut; material: feces | place: Australia | collected 2012
GTGCACCAAATTCAACGGTACCAGCTATATCACCCAGCGGGGAGCGGAAGCCGTCTACAGTCCCGAAGGCCGTGAACAGGTCAAGGCTACCATCGGTTATTACATGGAGAATGCACGTTTGCTGCGCGAAGGACTGACCGAAGCCGGATTCGATGTCTATGGTGGCAAGAACGCCCCGTACATCTGGCTCAAGACACCGGACGGTCTCACCTCATGGCAATTCTTCGACCGTCTGCTTTATGATGCCCATGTAGTCGGAACCCCTGGTGTCGGTTTCGGACCGGCCGGCGAAGGCTTCCTCCGTCTGACGGCCTTCGGACGCCGTGAAGACTGCATAGAAGCGATGCGACGGATCAAAACCAGTTTCTGATACCGTTTTCTCTGAAAACGATCATCCCCTGATAGATCTTTTAGGATAAGCAGAACGCTTAGCGGCCCATATCCCCGAAAAGAGGATTTGGGCTTTTTTATAAACTGACATCAACATCATCTACGTAAGCATCCGGAAAGTGTACAGACAAAACAAGAGGTGGAATCCGGAAGCTAGCGCAGACTACAACATATAGGTTCAACAAAATAATAGCGACTGCAACCAGTGTTCATAGTGACAGTCGCTATTGATATATATAAAGGTTCAAGACCTGTAGCTCATCGCATGCTTACACCGATGGACACATCGGGCTTTTGTTTTACATTCATGCCGAGCAATACCTAAAAAAAAGAGGATATGTCACGATGGACACATCCTCCTTCTTCCTTTAATTAACAAATCGTAAAATCGATATTTATTACTTGCTCTTCATGATTACGGCACGGCTCATGCGCGGATCATCATAGAACATGTTCTCTACACCACCCTTGTAATCGATCTGAAGCTGTGATGCCGGTACCTTGAACTCGTTAACCAGGCATTCGTATACGGCTTCCGCACGGGCCTTACTCAAACGTTCATTGAGCTTCTCGCTACCTGTTCCGGCATCGGCATAACCCGTGATCGTATAGACAGTCTTGTTATCTACACTCTTGATAACTTTGGCCAACAAACCGAGATTTACACGTGCTTCATTAGAAAGATCACTCTTACCGATCTCAAATACAACAAAGTTGGCAGCCGCAATCTTATTCACAATATCACGAACCTGCTTTTCGTTGCCATCAGCCAAAGCTTTCTTCAACTTGGCATTCTCGGCACTCATCGCATTCAGCTTATCACGCATGGCGTCAATCTCTGACTGATCGTAACGGACAATGGTCGTGCTCTTGCTGCGGTCCCAACCACGTTCCTTAAACTTATAGGTCAGACCGACCGTAGCATTCAGCATACCGTCGAACTTCGCCTGTCCCGTTTCACCGTCGATGGCATCATCTACCAATGCTGCATGAATATCAATATTGAAATCCAACGCGTCACAAAGCCGGAATGAGTTGATCCAGCCTACATTCATAGTGATATTGCCGGCAGTCGGTGATTCCCAGGTACGCATCCAACCCACACCTACGTACGGTGTACTGTTCCAAATACGCTTGGCGTTATATCCGCAGAAGATATTGGAGAAATTGAACAAGGCGTCTGCATGCAAGTTAAAGAACTTGAACTTGGAGTAATACAGACCAGAGCCCCATCCCGATACCTGTTCACCTGTAGAATGAGCCATTCCCCAACGGGTTGCTCCCTTGGCAGAAAGGCCGCTGTAAGTGATGCGGACTCCCATTTCAGGAGTAAACCACTTGCCGATAGCCACCTGCAAAGCCGGAGAGATACGCTTGCCTACACCGATCTGACGGTCATGGTCACCGAAGAAGATCTGTGGACCGGCACCGGCTGTAATAAACCAGTTGTCCCAGAAATGGTTGGTCTCTACCTGATATTTACTGCTGGTGTATTCCACCTGCTCCTTCACATTGTCAGTCTGCTCCGTCTGAGCCCATCCTGAACCTGCAGCCAGCATCGCTAAAGCTGCAACAAATGTTTTCTTAATCATAGCATATTTATTTTTAATTATTATCATTTTGCATCCGTTACGAAACTTCCGCTTGAAACGTTCGTATTCATCCAATCCAAACGTTCTTTGTATGCCTGCTTCATCGATGATATTGCTTCATCAAAAGTCATATCTTCGTCACCATTAAATGAAGGAGACTTGTTTGCCTGATGATAAGGAATCAAAGGCCACATGGCAGAATTGAAGGTTTCTGACACACGATTCTGCTCAGCCAGCTCATCTATTTTGGATAATATGGTAAGCAATTCCGGATAAAGTCTGGACCAGCGTTCTTGAGCCACAGTGCGGAAGTTCTCGTCTTTAAACAAGAGCGGATACCACATATACGGACGATCCTTTTTGTAAACGAAATCAAAGTCCAAAGCATCCCACACTTTAGAATCGCTATAGAACCACTCGAAACGGCCTCTGCAATCACCGCTCTGACCATAATACTTCTGTGTCAATTTATCCACATTCTCAGAAAGAGCAAAGGTCTGCCAGTCAAAGTCCCATATAGGACCAGCACTAAGTTTACCTGGTCCGTCAATATACATATAGATGCTCTTAGGATGTTTGTACTCGCTGTTCATAATCAACTCCTGCATATAGAAATAGTCTATCACAGAATTGATGTCCAGATCATTATAGGCAGCAGTATAGTTGCCGTTCACCAGATTGTTTTCAATGCCCTGCACCTTATTCTGCACATAATTTAAATAGACAGAGTTATCTGGCACTTCATCCTTAAACATGCAAGGTAACTTTCTGTGATCGGTACGGAACTTACGGACCTCATCATAATTGTCGTCAAACTCCAGCAGATAGCCGCAATCTTCGGCTGCAGGATTTGGATTACTCTCGAGTACATCCTCGTAACAGTCACGTATGTTTACACGGTCACCGTCAATCTTTATCTGCTCGCACAGATAGTAATTGCCCACATGACGACCGTTGATGACAAGCTCTACACTGTATCCGTGCGGATTCCATGCGAGACCGTCAGGCAAGACTGCTTCAGCCTGATGTGCAATCTCAAAAGCAACTGCGTTACGAAGCATGGTACGGTCCATCCAGTTTGCCAAAAGCACCCAGCGCTTGTGTTTGGGCATACCCAATACTTCAGCCTTGCTTGCAAGCTTTATGGCAAAAGGTTTCTTGGGATATTCCTGTGTAGTGTTTCCACGCAAGCGGAAACCACAGGCAGCCTCTGCCATATCCACTGTACCATCGGCATTGTAAACAGCCATCTTATCCGTTTCAACCCATTCAGAATCTTTTGAACGGATATTTATACCGGCTTCCTCCCAACTCACATCACCGCCATCACTCTGGGTAAGCACCACAACCGGCAGGCCGGAATTAGTAACAGAGACAGTAAACTCTTTTGTTTCTTCCCCATTGGAAAGAGTATAGACCACTGGTTTGCTGAAATCAACTTCACTTACGCCACTTGTCTGATCCACTCCATCTATCTCGACTGTAATACCTTCATTCACAGTAAATGTAGGCTTCAGTTTGAAATCGTGCAGATAAGGGATGACTCCCACTACAGAATCTTTTTTTACAGTCATCACTTCCGCGGTATTCTCAACAGGACGAGTAAACGGAGAAGTTTCATAGCCGGAAACTAACTTGGTTGCCAGAATCTTGCCACTATTTTGAGCTACCTCGAAAGAGAACGATGTAAACACCGGACGGTTGGTTACCACCATGTCGTTCTTATAGTTCTCAAGAGAAAGCGGGAATGTGTAGCAGGTATTTGCGGCAAAGTCCACCAGCGCTGTACGGGTAAATTCAGCCTTGAACTTCTGTGTCAGGATAGTAATCTTTATCTCGTCACCGGTGCGTATTTCGGGTGCACAGGTGATATAACCTGTATAGTTCTTTCCGCTGGCAAGGGCAGGAGTGTCACTCCAGTTCATTGTCAGCACATTGGCACCAGTTGCATCGCCATTCCATATAACTGCTTTAGACGTAGCATCGAATGTGAATTCTCCTCCCAGACGTCTACCTTCCGGCAAAGTCAGAATGATGCTTTCGAGCGCATCGCCTTCGAGTGCCGTACCTGTGGCATTGATGTCGAACTTGAGCAGAGAGAACAGATGTTCGAAATCGAACTCGTATCTGCCTTCGTAGGTCTTGAAAGTGGGTGTACCCACCTTGTAGTCTGCCTCCAGTTTGCCTGTTGTCATGTCGAAAGTCTGTGTCAGCTTCAAATCACCTTTCAGGGCAGTCACATCAGCCGCGGCATTGTCTGTGCTGTAGGGGTAGTAGGCGTATGTGGGATATTCTCCCGCTGCCATGGTACCGTTGAATTCGGCCTCAGCCACATTGCCTGTATTGGCAGATTCGAACATCGCGTTCTTTGTACCCTTGTCGCCATACACACCAATGATGTCTTTCGGCGACCACAATATACCAGCCACACCATCGGGCGAAGAACTGTCCACACAAGTGCGTGTTTTCACATCACCACTCATACGGCCGATAATCGTCACATTTCCTTTGCTTCCATCCTGCACAAGAGAATCTTCCTGACATGCCCCCAGAGCCCAAATACTGCAGGACAAAACAGCGTAAAGTTTAAAGTTGTTTTTCATTTTTTAGTATTGATCTTTTTTATTTTCTAAAAGGCACTCCACGGCGAACACGGCCGTAAAGTACCTTTATGTTTAGTACAGATTATTCATCCCAACCTACAGCATTGCCGCCACTTTTGTAGCTGGCATTGTAACTAGGTGCAGGAGTAACTGCAGAAGGTTTCTTACGCAATGCAAAACTGAAGTTGTTGTAAATGATTGTCTGAATCAATCCATCACAACCATATTCCGCTCCAGAGCCAGACTGCTTATCCGCGAAATTCATCATAACAAGTCCTAAAGAGGCATCAGTTCCACGCATCTGAACATAATCAATAATTTGAGGAGTTATCTCTCTTGTATATTTAATAACATCTCCACCTTCAGCATCATTACTTTCGCTATTACAATAGAAACCACCAATGTTCATGTAATATAAATAATCGTGAGCATCATTCTCCTTATATTTATTTACACTTTCACTAAAAATAGTTTTCATGTAATCTAATTTAGTTGACATATTCGGAAGTTCACCTTCACCATTTCCACTGACACTTATGGATGTTGCATCTTGAGCATACATTGTCAACACACGACCATTGTTAGTTGAGCCCCAGTACATATCTTTTTCTGCCGGAGCCTCCTTTGTATTAGGCTGAGCACTAATCAATGCCGGGACGTTTGTTGTTCCCTGTCTGTCAATACGCAAAACTATCTTGCGCGCCAACTGGCCAATTGTTGTATTGGCATCAATACCATCTTTATAAATTGGCAAAGTAGTATAATTACTATTATTGTTCAATTGGTCCGCAAGTTTATTATACCAGTTATTTTCATTTGTAGCAAGGTCATTAGATTTAAAACCGATATTTACCACTACAAAATCTTTTTTACCTTCAGGCATATTATTTAACATATCACCCAACCGTTTCAAATAAACATACAGTTCATCATAAGTCTGACCACAAGAAAAAACATTTATTCTATCATTAGTCAAATGATAAATAGTTTGGAAATGGAATGCTCGTATTCCATCAGTAAACTGTTCTTCTAAAGTTTTATTCTGATATTGTTCATAAGTGACCCAATTAAGGCCACCAACCCAATGAGACTCAGGATTAGTTCCTACCGACTGATGACTACCTGGGAATGAGAGCTCTGTGAAGTACACATTCGGATCAAGATTACTCATCCAATAGTTAGTTTCATTACTCTGTTCCAAATGCGGCAAACGTACTCGGTTAACTTTACCTGGCTCTACCTGTCTCTTCTGCAATGTCTTGGTCTTAGGTGCACCATTCATTGTCGCTACAGAGATTTTAAGACTCTGTTTTTCTATCACTACATCGGTATGTGGCAGAATATATGCTTTTACATTTATCTGTTCCCCTGGAGCCACTTTTATGAATTCCTTTGTATCCGGATCATAAGTTGAAATAGCAATACGGTTGCTAACTTCTGTAGGCACTTTATTGACAGGTTCGCAATCACCAATCTTATGTCCTTCAATACCATCACGCAAATAGCAATAGAAATCACCGGTAAGAATCGGCTCATGTCCATCCTGCCCAGTGTCACTGACAGCCTCAACAGTTACAGATGTTACAATAATAGGATTAGATCCTGTTTCAGGTCCAGGAATTGTAATATCAAGCACGGTCAAAAGATTATGGAATTTAAGATCAATGGGAGTTCCTTTCTCCATATCTGCAGTAACAACCTCATTATATGCATACATATAAGCCAAATCCATATTAGGCAAGCCGAAATGTGTTGTTACACCATTGATATCACTACCCTTTCTCCATTCTGCCACATTCTGTTCTACAGGAATATTGGACTTAATTTTACCGTCATCTTCAGTTCCTTTCACAGATTTTGCAGGATAGAACGCATAAAAGCGATGGGTTGGAGCATCTCCCCATTGCAAGCCGGCTTCACCTGGGTTGACCTGAGCAGTCACTGATGAAGACCCATTAGTAGGAACCGGCTTCCCTGTTTCCTCATCTGTTACCATCTGCGGTTTTACCAAATAAGTTACAAGCTTACTTGCAGGCTGAGAAGCCTGTGGACAAAATATAGCAACACTATCCCCTTCTTCTTTCCAATACACAGGAATACCTGTATCTGTACGGTCTCCATACACAGTTCTACTATCTATTACATCTGCATCACCAGAAATTGTAGAGCCAAATAATATCTCATCTCCTACCTGCACAGGATTCTGTACCTTATTTTCTTCCAAATCATCAGTACAAGCTACCAAGAAAGCCACAAAGGCTATTCCTAAAAATATATTCTTTTTCATACGCTTAAACTAATTTAATTATCCCATCCAGCATTATCGCCTGTTGTATAATCACCTTCCCAATCTGCTCCAGGATTAGCAAATCCATGTTCCTCAATAGTAAGCCCCTGATCATGCCCATCCTCTTTTTCAAAAATTGAAGCCTTCATAAACCCTTGCTCCAGTTCTACATCAGTATATTTGGTAGAAGGAGCCAAATACTTTGTTTTTTTCATGTTTACCTCTCTTTCTTTTACTTTAATTTCTACAGTTTTTCAAACACTCACAAACTTTATTCTTTCCTTGTTCTATCACTTTTTCTTTTTTTGTTTGCCATGACCATAGCCGTAATGCCCGTAACCATAGCCATAACCGTAACCGTATCCATAACCATGGTGCTTAGGACTCACACCATTGAGAACCAAAGCCATATTGTTCAATTTTTTATCCTTATAGAGTTTCTCCAGATCAGGCAACTGACGCTTGTCCAACCGTCCGGCTCTGACTACAAAGATGGTCAGGTCGGCTATTCGGTTTGCAATGGCCGCATCGGCAATGATACCAATAGGCACGCTGTCGGCAATGACATAATCATATCTTTTGCGCAGCTCGGCGATCAGTTCATCCAAACGCTCATCCATCAGCAACTCGGCAGGATTCGGCGCAACCGGTCCGGCCGCCATGATATCAAAATAGTCCTGTTTCTGAATGATGCTGTCTACAGTTACCGAATCGTCAGACAGATAATTGGTCACTCCCGTCCTGTGCTGGCATAACCGATGAGTCAGGGTAGCCTTGCGGACATCGAGATCCACAATCACCACTTTCTTCTTGGCACGCACCAGACTCATGGCCAGATTATAGGAAATAAATGATTTTCCGGCCCCTTCATTAAAGGAAGTAAAGGTAATGACCTGCATCTGCTCTACTTTCCTGGTCAGGAAGTTCATATTGGTACGCAAGACGCGGAAAGCTTCGGAAACTATATTCTCACCATCATCCGATCCCTCTCCCTTTTGAACATTCTTTTTCTCCTTATCAATAGGGATCTCACCCAAATAAGGAATGCTGACTGCCCCTTCGATATCCTTGCGGCCGTGTACCCGGGTATCCATAAACATAATCATCAGGAATACGACGGTAGGCAATCCCAATCCGACCACCACACCAAGAAGGATAATCTTGTTGCGGTCCGGTGAAATCGGCGCGTTACCGCCTTCCGCACTGTCTATGATCCGCGCATTGTTGTCTGCCATGGCCTGCGACAGGGCATTCTCTTCACGACGGTTCAGCAGGAACAGATAAAGAGCCTCCTTGATTTTCTGCTGACGTTCGATTGAAATCATCTGACGCTCCTTTTTCGGAATGGAGCTGACCCTGGCCTGAGCACGGTATTCGCGGTTCTGGGCATCTGTCCGCTTGACATTCAGACTCACAATCATATTGTCCACCGCCCGGATAATGCTTTGCTTCATGGCATGGAGCGAATTGTTCAATTCCTCCACCACCGGGTTTTTCTCGCTGCTGTCGTCAATCAGCTTGTCCCGCTTCAGTCGGGCCGCATTATATTGTGAAATCTGACTTTCGATATTCATGTCGCTGATGCCGGTATTGGCCGGTATCAGATCCATTTCCTTTTTAGGATCGGTCAGATAGCTTTTGATATAGTTGGCCAGACGCAACTGGGTTTCCAGTTCCAAAGCATCCGCACTGTATTTCTGGGATTCCGACATATACATGTTGGCAGATGAAGAAATGTCCACCACCTGATTGGTCCGTTTGAACGTCTCCAGATCCGACTCCACATCACCCAGTTCCTGTCCGATAATAATCAGACGTTCATTAATGAAATTGGCCGTATTGACGGCTACCTGGTTCTTGTCCTTGATGGCCTCCTCATTATAAACCGTAATCAACATATTCAACACATCCTCTGCACGGCTGGGTGACAGATCCTTCAGGGAAAGGGTCAGAATGGATGATTCATCCTCTTCCTGACGGATACCCAGACTGTTCTGATAATAGGACACTACTGCCGACATGGGATTCTTCTGCACCAGCACAGACTTTCCGAACCAACTGTCGGAATAGAAATTGGTGGCTGTCACTACAACCTGTCCTTCGGTCAGTTTCACGGTCTGGTTCAACTTGACCGTATATTGCTTACCGGTTTCGTCATTCTGAAAATCAGAAAGGACAACCATATTCTTATCCTTGGGCGTTACGGTAAAAAACATGCCCCGCTCCGGCATCACATCCGTAAAACTGACAATCACCGGTGAGTGCGTATACAACTCGTTATAGCGCAGTCCGTCTTTCTGTTTGTAGCTGACATCCGCATGGACGCGCTGGATCACCTCGCGCATCAGCCGTTTGGACTTGAACTGCAGGATCTCATTGGCCACATTGACCTTGTTGATAAAATTATCATACCGGTCAAGACCGGCCGTTGAAGTTTTGTTGGAAGGATCCTTGATAATCACCGTAGCCGTTCTGAAATAAACAAATGAAGCTTTGGCATATTTCAACCAGGCTACCCCCACACATACGATCAACGACAACAGATACCATTTCCACTTTGAAGCCAGATAGATCATCAAATCCAGAAGATTGACATTCTGACCGTTCTTTTCCGATGAAACATTATTGGTCTGCATTTTCCTTTAATTCCTGTATATTCTAATTAATTTATTTCAACACCCAGAAGATAGAGGTAATAACCGAAGCAATTGACAAAAGTACCGTTCCGATCTGGAATCCCCGGTCTTCGTTGTCCTTTTTCCTGTATTTCGGTTCCACGTATACGATATCATTCTGCTGCAGATAGAAACACGGCGAACTGAACACATCCGTACTCCGCAGGTCATGCATATACATTTTGCGGTCATTACCTTCTTCGCGGATCACGGCCACCCTGTTGATCCTGGCCTTGGAAGTCAAGTCTCCCGCATTGGCAATAGCCTCCAGCAGTGTGATACGGTCACCGTCCACCGTAAACGTACCATTTTGTCCAACAGCACCCAAAACCGTATATTTGAAATTGAGGAACTCGATAGCGACTGTCGGATCCTTGATATAGTCCCCTTCAATGATTTTCCGTCTGATCAGATTCTGGGCTTCACTGATCTTCAACCCTTCCACATAAAGCCGGCCCAAAATCGGGAAATTGATGTATCCGTCCACATCCACCCTGTATCCTTTTTCCCGAGTAGAAGAAGCTGATCCTGTCCGGATATTTCCATCCTCGCCTACTGTGACGGTTCCCGTTGACACATTAAACGGAATGGCCAGTTCGGGTTTCTTGCAGCTTACCGTAATGCTAAGCCGGTCATCCCTGTGAATCACAGCCTCATGCTTCGCCTCAATAGGGTAATTTTCCCCTATTTTCATATCGTTAAGATAAACAATATTCTTTCGCGTAGAACAGGAAGATGTCATCAACAAAATCAACAAGTTCACAAATAACAAATACCTAATCTTCATCTTGATACTTTCTTTTTATTTTGATAAATTGTTCTGTTTTATTTCCATATATCAGGTCTTGATCCGCCCGTCGTCTGCTCTTCAGTCCGAGTCAGAATCAGGCACCCACATATAAGTAGCAAATATACTGAAATAATATCACAATCACAACATTATCTACGAAAAAACAGCATGTCGATGATTTTTTAACACATTTATTTTCAAATTTCTTCAGAACCATTCATTTTTGTAGAAACTGTCTACACAATTCTGCCGCATTTCTATCTGGAAGACAATACAATACACCAACTTTTACCATTTCTGAAAGTAAAGCGACCGTATCACAAAGACTGTTATATAAAACCTTATCCTTCGCTATTACGGAACACCCCGGAAGAAGCGTCACAAAAGCATCAATATTCTGACAAACTTTATACTGATTTACTTCAGATTGATATAAACGGACCATTCCACCGACCGGGAAACCAAGATTCCTGTAACAAGGTGTCTTACCACTCCACGGTGTGCCATAGGCCATAACCTTGTCACCTAAAATACGTACAACCGGATTATCGTCATTCAACAGTTCGCATCCTTCAAAATACTTGATCCACAAGGCTGAATGGGTACTTTTTCCTGTACCGCTTTTTCCCATAAAGAGATAAGACTGCCCATTCCAACAGACTGCCGAAGCATGAATGGACACCCCCTGGTGAGGAAGTATGGCCTGAGAATAGGCAATTCTCAACATTGAGGACAAGACAGCACCGACTGTCCGGTCACTCCAGTCAACATAGATCCTGACAGAGCGGAACAGCTTGTCTGCTGTCATATAATGACAAGGCAATTCGTCTGCACTCTGAATTTCAACAAGATACTGATTTTCGCTCTGATATAGCCTGATATATCCCATGTCATTCCGATCTTCCTCCAGCAACCGGTCTTTCTGCACTGGCGGAACACCGGAAAGCGAATCAACCATCGCTTCCAGAAGGCAGTCCGACTGCCCGTTCCCAGTCCCGTCACACACAAACGGACGGAATGACGGTAACAGCCTTCCCATATCCTTGTCATCGGATAACCGCAATCTGACGATAAAATCAGCAATCTCAAAATAATAATCTCTCATCTTCCTACCTGTCCTTTTGTCAAATTCCATACTGTCCAGAACATTTCCTCCGGCGCATAGCGCATGGCAAAGCCCACATTTCGCAGATGCGAAACCAGAGTATAATACTTTCTGATCCACTTTCCCTGCCGGCCATCAGCATGACGTCCTCCGGAATGGAAACCGAAATTGCCTCCCCTGAGTACAATCCAACGCAAGGTATCATGCTTATAATCAGACCTTTCATACGGTGACACATCCCCCGGCAGCCCCAGATCGTTCACCAAAAAGGCATAAAGCAAACGACTCCATCGGCTTATACCGAGCCTGCCGTAAATCTCCCGGATCAGGTTTTCGTCTACCTTGTCATACAGAGAATAACTGGCTCTCGCCATGTCACACAACTGCCGCAACCCGATCCCATGTCCCAGTACATGCTTGAGTATATGGGCATTAAGCAGAATCAGATTAAGAACCGGTGACGGCACGTCGATTCCGCCATCACCACACACCCCGTTTTCTTTCACATATCCATATTCCGATTCCAATCTTTTCAACCACTTGCGGGATGACGGCCGGCACAAATCGAACAAACGGGTATGATGTTCCACCCTGATTCCTTTCCAGCTGTAATTAAAGCTATCATCCGCTGCCCGTTGCAAAGCAACCTGATGTTTCCGGAGCATTTGGAAAGTCTTGTCGTAATCAGACTTGTCCGGAAAATAAAAATCAATATCCCCGCACTCCCTCAACATCGGACTGTCATAAAACATCGCCACGCCCTGCCCTTTCTGAAGTATGACCTTTAATCCGGAGGAAGCGAACAGATCATACAGTTCCCTGATTACCAGATTCATCCTGGCATTCTGCCGTTCGATATCATCCACACAGGCCACCCATTTGAACAACAGCTTCCGTGGAGGCAGGAACCTGTCCGGCAAGCGGCAGACCCCCCGATAAACCAGACCAGTCACAGTCTGTCTGACCGACTCCCGGTAAACATTCAACCAACCGGCGTCCGACAGGGGAAACAAAGACAGGTCCTCCGGATCTTTTTCCCACAATCCCGAACGCAGCAACACGAACAGACCCCGAAGTTCATGGTCAGAAAGGCATGCAGACTTACTCATACGGTCAGACCGAATTTTTCCCACTCCTCCAACTGACGCCTCACATCCCGCAAGGCCACAGCCTGATCAATCTCATACTCGGAACTCAGATATGCAGCCAGTTCTTCCGCATTAATCTCCTCGCTGCCAATACGCTCCCAGATCAGAGCAGCCGTTTCATTCAACTCAAAAACCTTGGCCTGCCGGTTTCCTTCACCAGCCGGCTCCACTATCATATACTGGCTACCGATCTTGCGTAACCTCAAATCCGACCTTAACTTCATTCTCTAAAACAACATTTTTAAAATTTTTCACCACAAAGAATAGACTTGACTGTCAAATAAATAATCTTCAAATCCATCCATAAAGAACGCGTTGACAGATACTCCAGGTCCATCCTCAGCCTTTCCAGCATTTTTTCCATGGTGTCGGTATAGCCATTATACAAAGTGGCATACGAGAACAATCCCGGACGTAACTGGTACAACAGCTCATAATGAGGATCTTCCGCCATGATCTTGTCAATAAAAAACTTTCTTTCCGGACGGGGACCTACAAAACTCATATCCCCCTTCAGCACATTCCACAACTGTGGCAGTTCATCCAGATGATGCTCCCGCAGGAAACGCCCGATATGGGTCAACCTGTGATCACCCTTCCGGTAAAGTGCCGGTTTGCCATCCGACTCGGCCGTCACCTTCATCGACCTGAACTTATACAGGATAAAAGGCTGTCCGTGAAATCCGATGCGCTCCTGGCTGAATATGACCGGCCCCCCGTCTTCACGTTTGATGGCACAGTAAACCACCACAAAAGCCGGTGACATCACAATAAGCCCCAATATACTGCAAACAATATCAAATCCCCGCTTCAAAAAGCGGCCGAAGGGTGACATGGCATCCTGATAATTATTCTTACTCTCCATCATCTCCTTATTTAAAACTGACAAATCTTCCATTTTTATAAATTCGTATAGATATTAAGACACTGATCTATCATGTGTTTCTTAGTGAAAGTCTCATGATAACGTTTTATAGCTCCCTGTGAATAAGCATCATAAGCCTCCTTGTCTTCCACTATGGCCTTTATTGCCTCAGCCATTTCCAAAGAATTGCCCGGCGTCACATTAAGCCCCGAACAACCGTGGGTATTCACCCAGGACACTCCGGAATGAGGAATTTTGGTCGCTATAACCGGTTTTCCACACGACATGGCTTCAATTTGTACAATTCCAAATGCTTCCGTTTTCATTACACTGCTCATGCAAAAGACATCACAAGCACCATAATAAGACGGCAAGTCTTCATCACTCACCCTACCCAAAAGCATGACTTTATCCTGCAGTTTATTCCTTTCGATCTGAGCCTGCAATTCATCCTTCAAGGCTCCGGACCCGC
>OJNH01002207.1_pt1 | contig 13909 bp, 9 predicted proteins | sample 1597361 | NCBI WGS metagenome assembly OJNH01 (sample SAMEA2452136, study PRJEB22498) | human gut metagenome | biome: human feces; feature: human gut; material: feces | place: Australia | collected 2012
AATTACAAAAATTAACAGTATTTATGTCATTTCTATACATAGTAGTTCCTAAAAATTTACTTGCCTGTGATGTCTCTGAACTTGTAGATTTCAGATAATTCTTATAGTATTTTTTATTTATTGTTCCATTAGAATAACTTATTGTCGTTGTAGAGTTTTTATCCAATTTCAATTTTTTTGTGTCACTATAAATATCTCCTGATACATATATTATATTTCCACTTTTACCACAACCCTCTAAAAAATATTCATGGTTTGTCGCTATTTTAGTAAATGCAGATCCCAAGTCCAAAACTTGCATGGCATTGCCACCACAACCATAAAACATTCTCTCCATATTCGTTACACTACTTGTATCAAAATTGTTTCCCAAACTCAAACTTGTCATTTTTTGACTTCCACAACCAGAAAACATCCTATTCATATTAGTTACCTTATTTGTATTAAAACTTCCGCCTAAATTCAAACTTGTCATAGCACTAAAGCCACAACTTGTAAACATATATGACATATCTGTTACATTACTTGTATTAAAACTGTTTCCTAAATCTAAACTTGTCATGGCATTTAGACCACATTGTTGAAACATATGACTCATATTTGTTACATTGCTCGTATTCAAATAATCAAATCCACTTATTGTTGTTGTTGATGTGCAACTATTTCCTGAACCTATATATGCAAATAAATAACTTGAATCTGGATTTGCATATATTGTATTGTTACTTCCTATAAATACAGTATATGGTGCACTAGAACTAGTGGTCCAAGCTATAATCGAACCGTCACCATTTTCTGATACATCCCACTGATTATATCCTCTGCCAATATAATTACAAAAATTAACAGTATTTATGTCATTTCTATACATAGTAGTTCCTAAAAAGCTACTTGACCCTGATGTCTCTGAACTTGTACTTTTCAACACATTGCTTCCAGAAGTAGCTTGTGTTGCAACATTTGAATCACCATCAGTTGTTGTATCATCACTCATAACCTCTTTAAGTTCAGTTGCAATTATGTACTTTAAATTTTTATCAGTTTCAAAATTTACATACTCACCATCTTCCATGCTCTCTATAGCTGTAATTTGATTATTATCTGTCAAACTATACATTGCTAACATTACATTACTTTGTGTATTTTTATTTTTAACAGTTAATACTTCTCCATATGCACTTGGGTCATATTCTTGTTTTTCAGTTTCTATGTTTTCATTATTTGTTTCAGTTTGTGTTTCATTTGTTGATTCCTCTACTGTTGTTTCTTCTTCATCTGTTGTCACTTGTTTTTCTACCATTTCAAATACAGAAATTTCATAAGCTTTTTGTATTGTCTGTTTTTCACTTGGTACTTTTACATTTGTTAATGTTGCTAAATCTATGTCATTAACTTCTAATTCAGCATCCAATGGCATATATCCTGTTACAACTACATCTCCATCTTCATTATTTTTTAGTTCTTTATTGTAAAAAGTTTTTGTTTCATTATCCATTACAACTTCTTTTGTATCATAGTCTGTTTGTAGTTGTACTTTTTTATTAGCAATTTCTATTTCTGTTAATTCAAGTTTCGAATCAGTGTTCTCAACTCCCATTTCAACTTCAGCACCATCAGTCGTATAATATTTAGTTACTATATTTCCATTTACAGATGTTGGTAAATCAAGCAGGTAGTTTCCATCCTTTGTTTCAGTTGCGTCTACTGTCACTGTTTGATTCTCTAAAATATTACTTTTATCTGCTATCTCCATTTCTATTTGTATTACATTTTCTGCCCTAGAGTTTCTTATGTTTGTATATACTCCAAACATAATTATTATAGCCATTAATAGTATAAATATATTTCTTATTTTTTTAACAATTATTTTATTTTTTAACATGATTTTCCTCCATCTTTTGGTTCAAAATTTTCATACTTTTTCTCCTTATATTTATATCACAACACACCATTTTTTTCAACATTTTTCGTGATTTTTTTTCGAAAAAAAAGTACCATTTTTGGTACTTTTTTCATGATATTAAAGCTCTTGAAATTTAGCCTTTTTTCTAAGCGTTGGGAGACTTTTGTAAATAATTTTAAAACAGGAAAATTTTTCCAATTCGTTATCTTCCAAACAATCTAAATAAATATCTAATTCTTCTAAGTTTTTACATGCTGAAATTATGGCTGGGTGAAGATTTGTTTCAAACATTAATTCTATTCCTAATAATATTGCACTTTTCTTAGATTTTCCCTCTTTTCTATACATTAAGTTATATCCCTCTCTAAATCTTGCTCTCATAGAGTTTTTGTATTTATCTAATGGCAATATATATTTTCCTTCAATAACTTCTGATATTTTCGTTCCTTTGTTTTGCACAACCTCATTTTTTATATCTTCTTTTGTATATGGTAAATAAACTTTTCCATCTTCTTCAGAAATCACTAATGTGTTATTATCTTCCAAATTGTTTTCAATAACTTTTTCTTCATCTATTTCAAACATTAATCCATCTTCATTAGCTACAATTTCTGTTAAATTTGTAAGTTTAAAGTTTACAATATTTTCTTTTCTTTCTAAATTATCAATAACATAATTAATCTTAAAATCTTGATTTGTTGTTATTTCATAATCTTCTCCTTGTTTTTCTAGTAATATATATACTCCTCCTGAAACTATTCTTAATCCTGGGTCTCTTACTATTATATAAGATGTTTCATTTGCTTCTGTATATACATTGTATTCCGTTTTTTGCAATTCTACTTTATATTTATTATTTTTTAGCAATATTTCTGTTATGTCATTTTCTGTATGCATTTTTATTTCGCTTTGTTTTATTGTCTCTTCTGCTTCTTTATTTAATTCTTCTAAATCGTCTATATTATATACATCATCTTTTACTTTTTTCGAGGTTGTGGATGTTTTGGATGTTTTTCTAGTTCTTTTTGTTGTCGTTTTAGTTTTCTTTACTTCTGGCTCTTCTTCTTCATTTTCAGCTTTTATTTTTTCCGTTTTTGTTGAAACTTTTTTAGTCACCTTACTGCTTTTTATGCCTTCTTCTATCTTTTTTAATCTCTTTTTCTTTACACTTTTTTCCTTTTCCTTTATTAGGTTTTCTTCTAAATTGTCCTCTGTAAGCCATCTATTTACATTTCCAAAAATCTCATCTATTTCGTCTTCATCGTCTTCTATTGTTCTGATTTTTTTCTCATTGTCTAAATCTATTTTATATATATTTTCTTCTTCAATTTCGTTATTCTTTTTATTTTTTTTACTTACATCTTTAGTTTCTTTTAATATTTTTCCAGCCATTTTAACCTCCAGTCTTTAGTATTTTTTATAATCGATAACTATTTACTATATTATACATCATTTTCCACCTAATCTCAATATTTTTTATGTTACATTTTGATTACATATAGTTGATTTTTGTAATATTATTGTAATATTATATTTACAATTATTGGCATTTTTTGTATATTCAAAGCAAAAACAGCACATTGTATAAAAATGTACCGTTTTACATTATTTTTTATTCAGTTGCTTCTCCTTTTGAACCTACTGTAGATCCTTTAACTAGACCAATATTAACTTTTATTCCTCCACCATGAGATGCCCAGTTAACACAATCCACATCTTGTCCCTCTAGCCATACATAAATCCTAATTCTACAAATCTTGCTTGGTGATATTCCAAATTTTGTTGTTCCATCACTTGCACTTACTAAATCTTGTACACCATCTTCTAGTGCATAATCACTCTCTGTTGATGCTTTTGATGTTACTTTTGTTTGTAATACATTTTGTTTTGCAATAGAACTTTCACTTCCATCCCACTTGTATATATCATTAATCGTAGTTCCTACAGAACTATCTTTCAAAGCATATGTAGGTAATTGTGTATTTGTATCAAACCCCTTTGTTTTTCCATCTTTTAGCATCTTTGTTGCATATGCTGCTGCATCACCTGATGACCATTTTATTTTATTATTATTTTCTACTATGTAATCTGCATGAGCATTTGAGTTTGGTTCCCATATTGCAACATCTGATACATTTGCAGCAGGTGCTCCTACACCAATTCCTGCAGTCTCTTTAAGAACTGTTGCTTGATCTGCAACTGTATCAGATGTACCTGAATATTTAGCAAACGCAACTCTTGCTGTATTTTGTAAACCTGTAGAAGCTTTTGAAGAATCTAAAAGTTCTAATGAAGAATCATAATTTAATTGCAATACATCATCATGTGAAGTATCTTTAGATTCATTTTTTAAAAATATATCAAAAGCAAAATATCCTGGATAATCTGATTTTCCAGCATCAGTTTGACCTTCATTCATTACTTCAATATTTTCTAGAGATGTTACTGTTGAATTTGTAACTTTTCCTCTAAGCATTTTTAAATCAGTCATGCTTCCACTAACTAATCCTAATGTTGATACTGGTAACATCTCTGATGGTGAAATGTTATGATGTCCTGTATATGCATTATTCATTATACTTAATTGTCCCTCTTCTGTTCCTAACACAATTCCATTTGACCAGTTTTCTGCGTCAAGCGAAATTTCTAGACCTTCTGCTACTTCTACTGTACCTTGTAAGTTTGTAATAGATACATTTCTTTGTGTTGAAAACCATGCATATGTTGATATTATAAACAATACTAATGCAAGCAATATTATAAAAAACATCGCATTCATTTCAGATTTTCTTTTGTTTTTTTTACTTTTTCCCTTCATTTATCTCTCCCTCTCTCAAGTTTATTTATAATTCGATTTTTTATTCAATTTCATTTTACTATCTATTCATTTTTTTGTCAACGATTTTTCTTTTATAATTATATTACATTTTTGTTACATTTTCGTTACATTTTTTACACTTCTATATTATATTTAGGTCTTTCCATATAATGGGTATGAAGTAGTTTATGTGCTCTATAACTTCCTGGTTCTTCTAAATATTCTTCATATATTTTTTTCAAGGTAGGATTTTCATGTGATTTTCTTATTTTACTTTTTTCATCTATTGAATATAATGCATCTGCTCTAAGTTTTCTTACATCAACTTCTCTTCTGATTTTTGAGCTTTTAATTGGTTGACCTCCACCCATTACACATCCTCCTGGGCATGCCATTATTTCTACAAATTGATAATCTGCTTTTCCTGATTTTATTTCTTCCATAATTTTTTGAGCATTAGCTAATCCACTAACTGCCACAACTTTTATATCTTTTCCTGCGATATTTATAGTCGATTTTTTTATTCCATCTCCACCTCTAACTTGTTCAAAATCAATCTTAGGTAAATCTTTACCTGTTAAAATATCTTGTGCTGTTCTTAATGCTGCTTCCATCACACCACCTGATGTTCCAAATATTGCTGAAGCACCTGTCGCTTCACCCATTGGCTCATCAAACAAACTATCTTCAAGATTTAAAAACTCTATATTTGCCTGTTTTATCATTCTTGAAAGCTCACGTGTTGTAATAACATTATCCACATCATACATATCATTGTTTTTCATTTCAGCTCTTTGTCTTTCAAACTTTTTTGCAATACAAGGCATAACAGACACAGTATATATTTTTTTAGGGTCAATTCCCTCTTTTTTCGCAAAATATGTTTTTATAATAGCACCAAACATTTGATGTGGTGATTTACATGTTGATAAATGTGGTAATAATTCTGGATAATTCATTTCAATATATTTAATCCAACCAGGAGAGCAGGATGTAATCATTGGTAAATTATCATTTTCTTTAAATCTTTCTATAAACTCATAAGCCTCTTCCACTACAGTTAAATCAGCACCTGTATTAGTATCAAACACTTTATTAAAGCCCAACCTTTTCAATGCAGTAACCATTTTTCCAGTCACATTTGTACCGATAGGCATACCAAACTCCTCACCAAGAGCAACTCTTACAGCCGGTGCAGTTTGAACCACAACATATGTATCTGGGTCTTTCAACTTTACCCAAACATCATCAATAGACTCTTTCTCATGCAATGCACCTGTAGGGCAAGCCTGTATACACTGTCCGCAATTAGTACAATTCACATCATTCAAACTATGGTCACCAACAGTAGAAATACATGAATCAAACCCACGATTTATACAATCTATCGCACCAACCCCTTGAATATTTTTGCACATAGCTACACATCTTCTACACAATATGCACTTATTAAAATCCCTTACTATTGATGGTGATAAATCATCAACCTTATGTTTTGTCATTTCTCCTGGAAACTCAACTTTCAGCACATTAAATTTTACAGCCAAATTCTGTAATTCACAATTACCAGAACGTGTACAGGTCAAACAATCCTTTGCATGATTCGAAATAATCAAATCAAGAATCACATGTCTTGCTTCTAATACATTTGGAGTATGTGTATGAACAACCATACCATCCTCAACAGTCTGAATACAAGAAGTAGCAAAACCTCTTCTTCCCTCAACCTCAACAATACACATCCTGCAATCTCCCATCTCATTTATATCTTTCAAAAAGCACAATGTTGGAATATCAATTCCTGCTTGTTTCGCAGCTTCTAATATCGTTGTTCCTTTTTTAGCTTTTACTTCTACTCCATCTATTGTTAGAGTCACCAAACTATCTTCCATATTATCCTCCTTTTCATGCTTTCCCCTCTGGGACCGGGTATTTCCGGTGCATTTTTTACATTTTTTCCCTTTGGAACCGGGTATTTTCGGGGCAATTTTTAAGAATCCATATTTTTGTTATTTTGTAATTCTTTTTCTACCTCTTTAATTGATTTATTACTATTTAATAAATTAATAAAAAGTTCTATTTCTACACTTAAAAACGCTAAATATGGCACATGTTCTTGAAGTACATATTCTCTTATTGTTTTATCTTCTACAGTATCAACTCTTGTTCTCTTCTTATATGTTGTATCGTTTGTCATTATAATATAATACACAAATATTAAGGCAATCATAATTAATAGCTTATTTCCCTTTTTATTTTTTAATTGTAGAATAAATGTTATTATCGAAGCTATGAATATTATACTTGCCACTAACGTTAGAGCTCTAACGTTACATTTTATCCAAAAGCCTGGATTTCTTATATTCCATAAATATGATAAATATACCCATGCAAATATATTTATAAGCATACATATATTTAATATCCTATATCTTCTTTTTATAAAATTTTCTATTAACATTATTACTGGTAATATAAATATTGATATATTTACTATTATAATCAATATTTCTGTTATTTTCATGTTAAAATCCTCCTTCTTTTGTTTATTGGTAACATTGATACATTTTTGCACTTCTGGGACCGGGTATTTTCGGTTCCTTTTTTTACATTTTGCACCTCTGGGACCGGGTACATCAGGTGCATTTTTTTATATTTTCCCCTCTGGAACCGGGTACACCAAGTGCAATTTTTAATTTCCTATTGCATGGAACGGACAATTTGTTAAACAAGTTCCGCACTTTATACACTTATCCTGATTAATAACTCTCTTTTCTCTTGCCACTCCCTCTATTGCACTAACAGGACAATGTTTTTGGCATAAGCCACAGCCTTTACATTTTTCAGAATCTATTGTTATTTTTGACAATGCTTTACATTCCAATGTCTTGCACTCTTTTTCAATAGCATGTTGTCTAAACTCTTCTCTAAAATATTTCAAAGTACTAATAACTGGATTGGGTGCACTTTGACCTAATCCACAGATACTGGCTTTTTGAATATTAACAGCTAATTTTTCTAATCTATAAATATCATATTCTGAACCATCCCCTGAACACAATTTTTCTAAAATTTCCAACATTCTTTTAGTTCCAATTCTGCAAGGTGTACATTTCCCACAGCTTTCACTAACTGTAAATTCCAAGTAAAATTTTGCTAAGCACACCATACATTTTGTATCATCCATTACAATCAATCCACCAGACCCCATCATAGAGCCTATTGTCTTTAATGACTCATAATCTATTGGTGTATCTAAATGTTCAACCGGAATACATCCACCTGACGGACCACCTGTCTGAGCAGCTTTAAACTTTCTTCCATTTGGAATACCACCACCTATGTCAAACACAATCTCTCTTAAAGTAGTTCCCATTGGTACTTCTACCAAACCAATGTTATTTACATTTCCACCTAAAGCAAACACTTTTGTTCCTTTTGAAGTTTCAGTTCCTATTGAAGAATACCATTCTGCTCCATTTAAAATTATTCTTGTAATATTTGCAAAAGTTTCAACATTATTAATAAGTGTCGGTTTTCCCCATAATCCTTTTTCTGCAGGATATGGAGGTTTTACTCTTGGTTGCCCACGTTTTCCCTCTATTGATTCTAAAAGTGCTGTTTCTTCACCACATACAAACGCTCCAGCACCCAAACGAATTTCTATATCAAATTCAAAATCTGTTCCAAATATACTTTTACCAAGAATACCATATTCTTTTGCTTGGTCTATTGCCTTTTGAAATCTTTTTACTGCTATGGGATATTCTGCTCTAACATAAATATATCCTTTATTAGCTCCTATTGCAAACCCAGCAATCATCATTGATTCAAGAACAGAGTGCGGATCTCCCTCAAGAATACTTCTATCCATAAATGCTCCTGGGTCACCCTCATCTGCATTACAAACAACATATTTCTGGTCTGATTCATAAGATTTTGTAAGTTCCCACTTTTGCCCTGTTGGAAATCCTGCTCCTCCACGACCACGTAATCCTGATTCTTTAATAATTCTTATTACCTCATCTGGTGTCATTTCCCTTAATACTCTTTCCAATGCTCTATATCCATCAAAAGCAATATATTCATCAATACATTCAGGATTTATTACTCCACAATTTTTTAATGCTATCCTTTTTTGCTTCTTATAAAAATTCAAGTCATCCAATCTATTAACTATTCTTCCATCGATATCTTTGCATAATAATCTATCAACTGTTTTTTTCTCTATTATATGAGTTTGGATTATTTCCTCACAATCTTCTGGCTTTACATTTGAATAAAATGTATCTTCTGGTCTAATTATTACTATTGGCCCTTTTGCACACAATCCAAAACATCCTGTCATTATAACTCTTACATTTTCTATATTTTTCTCATCTATTATTTTTCTTAAATTTGCCAATATCTCTGGTGATTTTGATGATGTACATCCTGTACCATGACATACTAATATGTGTTTTTCTCTTGTATCAGCTTTTGTATTTACTCTTAAATCAAGTTCTTTTCTTTTTTCTTCTCTTATTTTATGTATTTCTTCTAAAGTTTTCATTCAATTCCTCCTTACATAGTATTCTGACAATTCTATTATTCTCTACTACTTAGTTCATTTAAAACTTCATCTAACTTTTGTACAGTAGCTTTGCCAAAAACTTCTCCATTAACTGTAAACACTGGTGCCAATCCACAAGCTCCTACACATCTTGTTTCTTCTATCGAAAATCTTCCATCTTCTGTTGTCTCTCCCGCTTCTATCTTTAGCCTTTCTTTCAATCTATCCATTATTTTTTGTGACCCCTTAACAAAACATGCTGTACCTAAACACACAGCAATATTATATTTTCCTTTTGGTTTTAATGTAAATCTTGAATAAAATGTTACCACTCCATAAACCTCTGCCATTGATACATTTAAAAATTCTGCCAATACTTTTTGAGCATGCATTGGTACATACCCATAGTGCTCTTGCACTTCATTTAACATTTGAATTAAATTATCTTTTATTGGTTGATATTCATTACATAAACTTTCTAAAAATTCATCTTTTTTATCACATCCACATTCACATTCGCACTTGCACAGTTTTTTTATATTGTCACTATTTTCATTTATTTGCTCTTTTTTTGTTTTGTCATCTTTTTGTTTCTTATATTGATTTTCAATTTTGTTTTTTTCCATATCAATTCCTCCTATGATATTATATTTGAATTATATCAAAGTATTATTTTTAAAACAAGATTTTAAATAACATTTTTGTCTTACTTTAATTTTGCACTTCTGGGACCGGGTATTTTCGGTTCCTTTTTTTACATTTTTCCCCTTTGGGACCGGGTATTTTAGGGGCAATTTCCCCAAAATCTTCTCACAAGTTTTCTATTAATTCTTATAACTCTAGAAACTTGCGTCATATATGCACCCTTTATGTTTTTTATGATTTTTATATCTCTACTTAAATCCTCCTTTTTTCTTTTTCTAAAAAAAGTAGCCATCTTCTTAATATCACATATATTAAATTTTTCCATTATTATTCTACTCAACTGTTCATCAGACAATTTGCTTATAATTTCATATTCTGCATAATCATTCCAATTATCCACATCTTCCAGCTTAGTTGTATACTTTATAAATTCATTAACATTATCATCAAAATAATGTAATAAAACACTTTTATTCACAATTTTTTCTATTCCTAAATATTCATTATAGCTACTCCACTTATAATTTTGTGTATTAGCAATACCTGCTTTTTCTGGATTTCTATGAACATATCTGCAGACCTCTAAAAAATATTCTCGATTTTCAACACACTTACTCTTAAATCTTCCTTGAATTAATGTTCCTGTTCTCATGTATTTACTATTAAAATAGCGTACATATCTTATAATAAGACTTTGCATTGACTTTGACAAAAAATCATCTTTTACACTAATAACCATATGCACATGATTTATCATTAAGCAATAAGCATATACTATATAATTAAATTCTTTTTGTGTTTTTGAGATTTGTTTCAGAAAAAAATTTCTATCTTGATTATCATAAAAAATATTTTGACTATCTACTCCTTTTAAAATTATATGGTAGATTTTGGAATTACTTAGTTTTCTTTTAACTCTTGACAATTTTCACCTCCTTCTCCCCCAGCCAACTAATAATTTCCAATAAAAATATATATTTTTATTATATGTGCATATTTTAACATAATTTTATTGTAATTTCTATACTTTTCTTAAAATTTACAAATTGCACACAAAATACTCGGTTTCTAAAGTACAGAAGTGAAAAAATTGCCCCTAAAATACCCGGTCCCAGAGGGGACAAAATGTAAAAAAGGAACCGAAAATACCCGGTCCCAGAAGTGCAAAATTTGCTATTAATCTATAACATCTAATGTATTCATTTTACTTTCAATCCCCTCTAAATTATAATAAGTATCTGGAATATTTCCAACAATAACATGCTCTGCCACAATAACTTGATTTGTAACTTTTTGTTCATAACTTTTAAGTGGTGTTATAATTTTCATTTTACACTGAAAGTTAACATATACTCTATGCAATGTTTGATTTATACCTTGAGCTATAAATTCACTTTTTATTTCTGTGTCAACTGTTCCTGTTATTGATACTTTTATTGGTATCCTTGGGCCAATTCCAGAAAGAAAATATATACCTGACAAACTTCCAAATGATATATTTATTTCTGGATTGCCTATTTGGTCGAATTCGTTTTGAATTCCCTCTGTTAAATCAGAAATCATATTGTTTATTGGTACAACATTTGATTTTATTATTACTATATTTCCTTTTGAATCTTTTTCTATAGTATACAATTCATCATATTGATACTTGTTCATTACTATTGTTGATTGTTGATTTGTTATTATCGTTGCTATTGATTTTACTTTTTCTTCACACATTTCTTGAAATATTGGTTCAAAATAATAAAAAATAAATCTATATATTAATGTAATTATTAATATCAATATAAATAATTTTAGAATTTTTTTTAGATTCTTTTTATTTGATTTTTTCTCCAAATTGTTCATCATATTAAAATTCATCGTACTTCCGATTTTTAAATTGGTTTTCTAAACCATATTGTTCATTAGTTCCGATTTTTTAAATTTACTTTATCAGAAAATTGTGGCTTTATTACAAATCTCTTTCTTGAATATATTTTACCTATATTCTTTTCAGACAACTTCAATTTCTCCTACGCTACAATTTAAACACTTTGAGAAAGATAAATTGGTTCTTTTGCTTTTTTTAATACATATTTAGGAATATATATTTTTTCTCCTACATTTAGTTTATCTGGTCTTTCCATTCCATTTACTCTTGCTATGTCATCTACTGTACTGCCAAATTTTTTAGCAATTTTCCATAGAGTATCTCCTTTTTTTACCACATAAATTATTACACTATAATCTTCAAGATTTTCTTCGTCTTCCATTGTTATATTTTTTATAACTGGTATTGCTGAATTCTTATACGTATCTGTTTCAAAATTCAAGTCTATATTTGCATTTACTGTTCCAGTTTGATTTAAAAATTCTTGAGAATTCACTTCAACAATAGTATCTGATTTGCAATTTTCTGTTGTATCTATTTCATCAACTATTTGTTCAAATGGAATTACTACCTTTTTTGTGTTTATTCCAATAGTTGAACGATCTGTAAAAACAAAATTTAATTCTACTTCGCCCTCAAACATAATCTTACCATTTAGTTTATTTTCTTTATTTATTATTGGATTTATTGCCACATCTACTATATCTCCGTTTTCTAACTCTGGTATATTTACTTTTTCTCTTATATTACATAGATTTTTTCTACATTGTTTATTTGTAATTGTATTTACCATCATTTTATCAAAATCCATTTTCTCTCCTGGACAATACATATCTTGAATACTTTTTATTTCTTTTTCCTCATAAGCTATACATGAAATTTCAACTTCTATTTCTATATATACAGAATGTTCTTCTACAGAATTTGGCTTTATTACGATATTTTTTATCATATACATTGTCTCGCAAATATTCTCTTCTTTTATATTTGGCATATCTATAAATCCAACCAGTGGCAATCTACTTTGCACAGTACATATACGTCCATCTTCTGTTAAATAAACTAATTTAACTTCTATTTCTGATTTTGCTAAAATTTTGTTATAACTTATTTTTATATCTTTATCTACTAAACATATTTGTGAACTTAAAATTTCAGCAAGATTGTCTGTATTAGGAATTGATATATTCTCTTTTACTGATGTTTTTGTCATTCCATTTCCTAAAACAGAATTCACTTGCATATTTTCACTAAGAACTTGTATATCCTTATTATTTAAATCTGTTATTATATCTATTTCTTCTTTTAAATATACTTTCATTCCAACTTCTAATGTCACTTTAATTCCTATTTTTCTTCCATTTAACACTTTACATTCTATTAATTTTATTACAGGTGATATATCCACACTCATTCCATTCTCTAATTCTGGTATACTAAAAGTTTCTGAAAAATCCAAGCTTGTATTTAATCCTCTTATATTATTAATTCTTACTTCAGAACCTGCATTTCTATTATCATCATCTAAATTATTATCTATATTACTGTCTGCTAAGTACATTATATATGTTAAGATATTTCCATCTATTTTTATTTTTCCATCAATTACTTCTTTTTTATAAATACATACATTTCCACTTGTATTTATAGTATTTAATATGTCTGGCTTCGAGTCTGGTACAATCATATCTCCTTGTATACTTATAATTTCCTTTTTTTCACATACAACTTTATTTACATTTAAAGCCTCTTTTGTTATGTTTATTTCCATGAAAAAAACCTCCTCTACATTTTTTGTTTATTAATGTATATGGTTTTTTTCTTAATTTTATGCATATTGCACTTCTGGAACCGGGTATTTTAGGTTCCTTTTTTCATTTTGCCCCTCTGGGACCGGGTATTTTCGGTTCCTTTTTTTCATTTTGCCCCTCCGGAACCGGGTATTTTAGGGCAATTTATTTTTAAGCATAAAAAAACCCCTTATAGGGGTTTTTAATTTATTATTCTGCTGATTCTTCTGTTTCAGGAGCGTCATAAGCTTCTAATATAGCTTTTTGTACTTTCTCTCTTGTTTCAGCATTGATTGGATGAGCTATATCTTTGAATTCTCCGTTT
>OJNH01002209.1_pt1 | contig 13903 bp, 11 predicted proteins | sample 1597361 | NCBI WGS metagenome assembly OJNH01 (sample SAMEA2452136, study PRJEB22498) | human gut metagenome | biome: human feces; feature: human gut; material: feces | place: Australia | collected 2012
GCTAACTCTTCCCTTTTCATTATATCAATTATTTCTATATATTCATCATTTGCCATTCCATAAACTTCTGGTGTTATTCCTCCTGCTATAAATACTTTTGCATTTATTACATGCATCATCTCTCTAATTGTTACCTCTTTATCACTAAATGGCATATTTATTGTATTTCCATTACTTGAAAATGGAATAGGTCCAATAACTATTTCTACATTCTGTATAGCCTTTTTTATTGTATCACATTGTTTTATATTTGGATTATCTCTTAAATCTTCCGCTTTTTCTAAGCCATATACATATATTTCATTATCTTCTTTTGAAAGCATTTCTGCTAATTTTATAATTCGTAAATCTCCACCTATAATTGCAAATCTCATAATTTTATATCCTTCCTTTTTATTAATTCTTTATATAGTATATTAAATTTGCAATTTTTTATGAGTTTTATTCCCTCTCTTTTTGATCTTTGTTTTCTATTTTCTTTCCATCTTGTTTATTTTTTTCTATCTTTGGTAATACATCTCCATATCCAATTTTTTTTGTTATCTCTACCATTTCTTCTAAATGTTTTTTGGCTTTAATTTCTTTTTTAGTTAATTTATGCTTTTTTTCTTGTTCATCTTCTATATCAAGATTAAATGGTATAGATAATTTTGCAATAATTATTGCAAATGTTATATCATTTTTTATCTTTTCTACTATTCTTTTTGGATTTTCTTGTATTGCTATATTTGCATATTGTATTGCTCTTGTTTTATCATTTTTAATTATATAAATCTTAGCTAATTCTAAATATGCATCAGCACAAAGCTCTTCATCTTCTGTTACTTGTAAAAAGTATTGTTCTGCTTCTTCTAATTCCTTATACATCAATGCTATTTCTGCTAAACTATACTTTGTATTGTATACTAATGAATTTAACTCTGATGCTTTTTCATAACATATCTTTGCACTAGAGAAATCATTTAGCATTGTATATACTATTCCTAAATTATAGTTTAAATCAAAACTTGTTGGACTATATTTTAAAGCTTCTGTATATATATTTACAGCTTCTTTATAATCTTCTTTTTCTATTAATAAATCTCCTAATGCAATCGTTGCATCTGTATATTCAGGTTTTTTACTTAATAAATTTGTAAGCATTTCAATAGCTTCATCTTTTTTATCTAAATCTGTTAAAAGATTAGCAACTTTATAATATGTATCATAATCTTTTTTATTTATACTTATTGCTTGTGCATATTCGTCTACAGCTTTCCTTTGGCCACCCTCTTTTTCATATATTTGAGCCAAAAGTTTATGTCCTAAATAACTTTCCGGATACTTAGTTACTAGTTTTATTAATTTATCTTTAGCTGATTTTGTGTTTCCAAAAACTAAATATATTCTTGCTATAAAACTATCAAACACTTCTCCTATGTTACTATTTATTTTTTCCAATATTATTATCAATACTGGAACAATTATTGATAATAGATAAATAACTATTTTTGTCGTAGTTCCTATATCTTTATCAGCAAAATATAATTGTAAAAAATCTATTGCTATTCCGCAAAGCTTGTATTGATAATATTGTTACATATTTTGTATCATTTTTCTTTATTAATTGATAAAACATATAAACAAACAAGCCAAATGCTAGTATTATAAATATTAGTTGTTCAATTATCATAGTTTTTACATCCTTTTTATTTACTTAATTCATGTTCTTTATTACAATGCATATATCCATATACTTCCTCTTCGATGATAACATTTACCAAGTCTTCGTTTGATTTATCTTTATTTTTAATATCTTTTTTTGCATCTTCAAATCTTCTATATGCTTTTCCTATTGAATCTCCCTCTCTATATCCACATTGACGAGCAAAATCTTTCCATTTCATATTTGTTCCAGGAATCTTTTCATCTTCTTTTACTTTCTCTATATGCTTACCATCATTTTCTATTTCTTCTGTTATATCTTCTTTTCTAGTATCTCCTTGTTTCATATTTTCATTTTTTTCCTCGTGTTCTTCAGCCCAATTGTGTAAAGCTTCTGTCCCTTGTGTCCTAACTGCTCTGCTTAATTGTGGACTTGTTCTCTCATTTTGTGTTTCTCCCTCTTCTCTTACTTGCATTTCTATCCTTTTATTACATGGTAATCTATCTACTGTTCCAGCTTCTATATATCCATATTGTCCAATTGTTATTGACATTTCTTTTCGTGAATTATTTGTCTTCATAAGTGCATGTGGCACTTTCTTTCCAGCTTCTTTACCCTTTTCGTTAATACTAATTACGGTTTTCAATGTAGGTTGTGCAGGTTCAAAACCATCTACCATCTGAAATTTTCCATCTTTTTTTCCTACCATTATAAATGCATTTTTTGTTTTAGAATATGCAATTCCCTCTTCTTCATATTCACTAAAATCTTTTTTTATTTGTTCATCTAAATTATCATCCTTTATTTTTCTATAATAACTTATGTCTAAATTTTCTTCTTCACTTAAATCTTTTTCTATTTGCTCTTCTGGCTTTTCTTCTTTTTGAACATCTTTATCATCTTTTTCTTTAATAGATTTCTCAATTTCTTTTTTATCAGCTTTTTCTGATATCCCTCTTAATCTATCTTTTTCTTTATCATCATTTTCAGCCATAATTTCATCTAAATCAATTTCCGCATTATTTAAGTAATACTCGTCTAGTCCATCTACTGCATGTACTTTTCCATTTGAATCAACAACCATATATTCTTCAATAGTTTTCTCTCCATTTTCACTTTCATAAATCCAACGTAAATGATAAGACATATTTCCCTGTTTGTCTTTCTCCTTTGTTATAAAAATATTATTTAATGTGACAGGACCATTGTTTGTATTTAATACAAATTCTGAATAATATTTTGTTTGTATTAATTCTCCTTTATTTTTTTCTAATAAATTTTGTCTAACACTTGATTCTACAATTTCCATCTTCTCTAATATTTCTTTTTCATCTACTCCAAAAGTGTATTGTTCAGTTTTATTTTTATCCATTACAATTTCTCCTTTCAGAAATTATTAAACTATTTTACCAATTAAATCATAATCACTAACATCTGTAATATGTACATTTATAAATTTATTTATCATATTAGTTTTGTCAGAATTCTTAATATATACAATCCCATCAATATCTGGAACATCTTGTTTTGTTCTACCTATTAAATATTTTCCATCAAAAGATATATTTTCTATCAAAACTTCATATTCTTGTCCAATTTTATTTTTAAGATTTTCATTTGAAATTTTTTGTTGAATTTCCATTACTTTATTATATCTTGACTTCTTTGTACTTGGATGTATTTGTTCTGGTAATTTAGCAGCCGGAGTTCCATCTTCTTTAGAATACATAAATGCACCTAATTTATCAAATTTTGCTGTTTTAACAAATTCTTTCAATTCATAAAAATCTCTTTCTGTTTCTCCTGGAAATCCTACTATTAAGCTTGTCCTTAAAGTTACATCTGGAATTTCTTCTCTAATTTTCTTTATCAAGTTTTCTATCTCTTCTTTATTTGTTCTTCTATTCATTTTCTTTAATATTGTATCTGATATATGTTGAATTGGTATATCAAAATATTTACATATTTTTTCATTATTTTTTACAGTTTGTATTAATTCTTCAGTTATTCCTTCTGGATATGAATATAAAAATCTTATCCATTTTATTTCTGGAATTTCTGATATTTTTTGTAATAATTCTGCTAGTTTTGGTTTCCCATATATATCTACACCATATTTTGTTGTATCTTGTGCAATTACAATTATTTCTTTTATTCCTTGGCTAGCAAGTATTTTTGCTTCTTCTATTATTTCTTCCTGTGGTCTACTTACAAATGGTCCTCTTATATATGGAATTGCACAATATGTACATTTGTTACTACATCCTTCGCCAATTTTTAGATATGCAAAATTTTCTCCTGTTGTTACTACCCTTTCAAAAAATTCGTTATGTGTTGGCATAGGTAATGGTTTTATTTCTGATATTTTTTTACTTGTTTTTGTTGTACTTATTTCGATTATATCTTCTTTTATTAACTTTTCAATTTTTTGCCACATTTTATCATATTCATCTATTTTTATAAATAAATCTACCTCAGGAAGTTCTTTTACAAGTTCCTCATAATATCTTTGTACTAAACATCCCATTACAATTAAATATTTACATTTTTGTTTTTTATATTCTGCCATTTCTAATATTGTATTTATTGCTTCTTCTTTAGCTGATTCTATAAATCCACATGTATTTATTACAATTATATCTGCTTTTTCTGGATTACTTTCTATTTCATATTCATTATTTTTGAAATGCCCTATTGCTATTTCTGTATCTATTAAATTTTTACTACATCCTAGTGATACAAATCCTACCTTCATTTCCGCTCCTTTTACTATGATTTATCTTATACCATATATTTATTTCTAACTGTTATGACTACATATATGTTTCCTAGTCATTTCCATTAAATTTAACTTTGTAAACCCCTCAACTTGTGTTTTTGCCCTATCTTGTTTTAAACATTCTTTTAAAAGTCTTTCTATTTTTTCTTTATTTTCTTGTTTCTGCATATCTATGTAGTCTATTATTATTATTCCTCCAATATCTCTTAGTCTTAGTTGTTTTGCTATTTCTACTGTTGCCTCATAATTTACTTTATATACTGTTTCTTCTAAAGTATTTTTTCCTGTGAATTTTCCTGAGTTTACATCTATTGCAACTAACGCTTCTGTTGAGTCTATTGTTATAAATCCTCCACAATTTAACCAAATTTTTCTTTGTTTTGCTTTTTCTATTTGCTTTTCTAATTCATATTTTTCTAATATGTCTTGATGTTTTTCTAGTTTTATATTTTCTTCCATTTCATCAATCATTTTCTTTATTTCATCATATTCTTCTTGATTATTTACTTCAATCTTTTCTATTTTATTTTCTGGCAAATCTAATATTATCTTTTCAAGAATGCTTGGACTTTTGTATAATAGTTGAGGTTTATTATTTCCTTTTTCATATTTAGCTTTTATTTTTTTCCATTTTTTTATAAGTTTTTCTAAATCTAATGTTAATTCTTTTATATCTTTTTTTTCTGAAGCAGTTCTTATTATTGCTCCTGTATTTTCTGGTAAGTGCTCTTTTATTAACTTTATTAATCTTTCTCTTTCTTTTTCATCTACAATTTTTTGTGATATTGTTACTATCTTGGTATTTGGCATTAATATAATATATTTTCCAGTTAATTTTATATGTGTAGATGTTCGTGCACCTTTTTTTTCATTACTGTCTTTTTGAATTTGTATTAATATTTTCTGTCCAACTTTTATAACATCTTTTATTTTTGCATCAACCTTTTTTTCTATCTTTTCATCTACTTGTGGTATTACATCTTTTACATGTATAAAACTGTTTTTCTCTGTTCCTATATCTACAAAAGCTGCTTGCATTCCTGGTATTATATCTTTTACTATTCCTAAATATATATTTCCCTCATTTCTTGCCTTTTTACTTTGTTCATTTTCTTCATATACTTCAATTAACTTACCGTTTTCTACAGCTGTAATCACCTTTAAATTTTCACTTTTATTTACAATTAATTCTATCATGTTTTTACCTTTCTAATTCATTTTGTTCATAGCTGAATCTATTCCATTTCTTAATATTTCAATTACTGCTTTTTGAGCTAATTCTATTCCATCTTCAAGTTTTGTAATATCTTCTTCTGGTATTGCTCCAATAACATAATTAATTTCGTCTCCACTATATTTAGGTCTTCCTATTCCTACTCTTATTCTTGGAAATTCTTCTGTTCCTAGCATTTTTATTATTGACTTCATTCCATTATGTCCTCCACTACTGCCTTTTTTTCTTATTTTTATTTTCCCTGGTTCAATATCCATATCATCATATATTACTAAAACTTCTTCTTTTTTTACTTTATAGAAATCTACAAATTCTTTTACACAATTTCCACTTAAATTCATATATGTTTGTGGTTTTATTAGAATTACTTTTTTATCTTCTATTATTGCATTTTCACATAAACCTTGAAATTTATTTTTATTTACTTCTATATTATATTTTTGTGCAATTTTATTTATTGTATTAAATCCCATATTATGTCTTGTTTTACTGTATTCTTCTTCTGGATTTCCTAATCCTATTATTAAATACATTTTTCTGCCTCTTTTCTTTTTTCATTCTTTTTTATTTTACATTGTTTTTACTTATTTTTCAAGTATTTTGCTTAAAAAATAAGTAAAAGCTATGAGAGTAAATCCCCCATAGCTCTTTTAATCAACAACCTGTACTGGTAAATATCTTACACCCCATGCTAATGCTTCTGCATGTGAGCTCATATATATATCTATTCTATTTCCTTGTATTGCTCCTCCTCTGTCTTCAACAGTGTATTCCTGACCATTTATAATCATTTTCGTTCCAAATGCATATTGTTTTGATGCTGCAACTGTATGACCTCCTGTTGCTTTTGAACCAGAAGCTGTTCTTCCTGTTTCTTTACCACAACATTTAGCACATGAACAATATGCTGTTACTTTAAATATTTTTGTTGTTCCTGTTGCAGTATTTGTATTGCTTGTTTTTGTGTTTGCAATAGTAGTACCAGATCTTGATGTTATATTTTTTTGTATCTGTACAATTTTGTTTACAGGTTCTTTTATAACATTTTCTGATAATTTCATTTTTTCTATTTCTTCTTCATTTTGATATTTTATTTTATATGTTATTTCTCTTATTCCGTCTTCACCTTGTTGTATTACTTTATTTTTTGTATCTGTTGAACCTTGTGATGCATCTTTTGTTATTGTTTCATATGGTATTGTTTCTTGTTCTACTACTATTTTTTCGATTATTGGTGAATAACTTTTTAATATTTCGTCTAATGTTGTTTCTATTCCACTTTCTGATATTTTTGCAATTTGTACTTCTTGTTCAGATTTATTTGTTATTGTTATTTTATTGCTATCTGTTACTTCGTTATCTAAACTTGGAGTTACTCTTTCATCTTCTTCAACTACTATGTTATTATCTTCTAAAATCTCTCTTACATTTGTTTTTGTTGTAACTACATTCATTGTATATCCATTTGCCATTGTTATTTGAATACTTCTAATGTCTATTTCCGTAGCAATTACACTTACTCCAAATATTAATACAAGTATTAAACTGATTCCAATAATCCTCATAATAGAAGCCGAAGTTCTATTTTTTTTATTCATAAAAATCATTATCCTCCTTTTGACGACATTTTTATTATACACATTTTATATTATTTTGTCAAATTTTTTAGTTTTGTGTTGCCAATTTCCGTAAGCGTTGGTAAATCTTGGTCTTATATATTATATGTTGCTTGTACTAAAAAAATTCTTTAAATTTTTTTATTTTAACAAAATTAGAATTTCTTAAATTTTATAATAAGCCAAGGAATGTAATAAATAGCTTATATTTATTTCAAAGATTTCTTTTTAAAAAAAATAATTAAAAACATTAACTAGTAATTAATTTTAAATTAAAATTTTAATAACTGTTGTAAAAAAAAAATTAATATGTTAATATATATATTGTAAATAAAACGCAAAGGAGGTTTTTCTATGTGGATAGCACTAGTAATAATTATTTTATTAGTAATATTTATTATATCTGTTTATAATGGCCTAATTCAATCCAGACAAAAAGTTGATAATGCATGGAGCCAAATCGATGTACAATTACAAAGAAGATTTGATTTAATACCTAATCTTGTTGAAACTGTAAAAGGATATATGACACATGAAACAGAAACATTCGAAAAAATCACTGCATTAAGAACATCATGGGCAAACTCTTCAACAGTTGGTGAAAAAGCAAAATTAGACGGAGAACTTTCTGGAGCCTTAAAAACTATTATGGCTGTTTCAGAAAATTATCCAGACCTAAAAGCCAATACAAATTTTTCAGAACTATCAGAAGAATTACGTAACACAGAAAATAAAATATCTTTTTCAAGACAATTCTATAATGATAGTGTTACAAGATATAATACAAAATTAGAGCTTTTCCCTTCAAACATTGTTGCAAGTATGTTCAATTTCCAAAAAAGAGAACTATTTGTAGCTGAAAGTGATGAAGCAAGAAAAAATGTTAAAGTTGACTTTAATAAATAATATATAATTTTGTCCGGTTCTTTTTTGTTACAAAAACTAAAAACGAACCGGTTATTTTTTAAAATAAATATTATACTTAATATAAGAAAGAAGTGAGTTTATGTTTGAAGATATCAAAAGAAATAAAATAAAATCATGGTTTATTGTTTTACTATTTTTTGTTTTTATAACTTTCATCATATATTATATTTGTATGGCTCTAGACTTAGGTGCAATATCCATTGTTATTGCTATGATTTTTTCTATTGCATCTGCATGGGGTTCATATTATTATAGTGATAAAATCGTACTTAGTCTAAATAAAGCAAGACCTGCAACAAAAGAAGAAAATTTAAGATTAGTAAATATCCTAGATTCATTAGTAGTATCATCTGGATTAGAATATACACCAAAATTATATATTGTAGAAGATCAACAGCCAAATGCATTTGCAACAGGAAGAAATCCACAAAATGCAGTTATATGTGTTACTACTGGTTTATTAGATAAACTTGAATATTACGAATTAGAAGGAGTCATTGCACATGAAATGGCACATATCAAAAATTATGATATCAGATTATCAGCCGTTGTTTCTGTAATGGTAGGATTTGTTGTTATTCTTTCAGATTGGTTTACACGAATCACATTTAGAAGTAGTTCAAGAAGAAATAATGATAATAATAGCAATGCAAATCCAATTTTTATGTTGATAGGATTAATATTTTTAATACTTTCACCTATTTTTGGAAAACTTATGCAACTTGCAATTTCTAGGAAAAGAGAATTTTTAGCAGATAGTACCGCTATAGAATTTACAAGAAATCCTGATGGACTTATATCTGCTTTACAAAAAATCTCTGATGACCCAAATCAATTAAAGGTAGCAAATAATGCAACAGAAAATATGTATATTGTAAATCCTTTTAGAGGAAAAAAATCTACTTCAAGCTTATGGTCTACACATCCAAGCATTGAAGATAGAGTTGAAGCTTTAAGAAATATTAAATAAAAAATTAACTTTCAAGTGTTCACTTATGTGAACACTTTTTTTGTATCTTTTTAGAACTATTTGTCATATCTTATTACAGGAGGATTTAATTATGATTATTAAATGTATTTTATTATCATTATCAGCAAGTATAGATGCTTTAGGTCTAGGAATTACATATGGAATTAAAAAGACCCAAATGTCTAAATCTGGTAATATAATCATATTTGTAACACTATTTTGTTTATCCGGACTATCAACATTTATAGGTCATTATATTTCTGTTTTATTTTCACCTATTGTATCTGCTTTATTGGGTTCATCTCTTCTAATCTTACTTGGAATTTATAATATTTTCAAATCCAAAAGCAATACTCCTACAAATTTTGATACTGATGGTTCTAATTATATTGATGCAAAAGAATCTTTTATTTTAGGTTTAGCTGTTGCAGTTGATGCTTCATGTGTTTGTCTAGGCTCTGGTATGATTGGAATTTGTGGTCTTATTCTTCCACTTTTTATGGCTACTTTTCACACATTTTTTGTAAATTGTGGAAATCTTTTTGCCAACAATATAGCAAAAAAAATTACCATATCATCGAAGTTGCTTTCAAATATTTCAGGAATAATATTAATTTTTATAGGTTTCTTTAGATTATTATCCTAAATTGGAGGTTATTATGTTATTTAATTGTATTTTTTTAGCATTATCTGTTAGCATAGATTCTTTAAGTATTGGCATTAGTTATGGATTGAAAAAAACAAAAATTATTAATATAAGTAATGTTATTCTATTTTGTATATCATTTTGCACTACCTGTGGTTCTATATTTTTAGGGCATTATATTTCTGCTTTATTTTCTCCTATCATTTCAACTATACTTGGCTCTTCTTTTTTAATTATATTAGGAGTTTATAATATCTACAAAAATATAAATGAATCTCCAACTGATTATGATATAAACCATTCTAATAATATTGAAGCCAAAGAAGCAATCTTTCTTGGTTTAGCACTTTCTATTGATTCTGCTTGTGTTAGTATTGGCTCTGGAATTATTGGAATTAATGATATTTTTTTACCTTTATTTGTTGCTTCTTTTCAGCTTATTTTTCTTAATTGTGGTAATTGGTTTTCTAACTGTATTGTTAAATATGTTAACATCTCAGAACGTGCTCTCTCTATTTTTTCCAATATCATTTTAATTTTAGTTGGGATTTTTAGATTTATATAAAAATATGGGGATTATCTTCTTTATCCCCATATTTCCTTTAATATTTTTCACATCTTATTATTTCAACTTCATAGATAACAATTTTGAAATTCCTTTTTCCTCCATTGTAACACCATAAACTGTATCTGCGACTTCCATTGTTCCTTTTCTATGTGTAATAATCAAAAATTGCGTTTCTTTAGCAAACTTCTTTAAATATTCTGCATATCTATAAACATTAACATCATCAAGTGCCGCTTCTATTTCATCAAGCACACAGAATGGAGCAGGATTAATTTTAAGTATTGCAAATAATAATGCAATAGCAGTAAATGCTTTCTCTCCACCAGACAATAGAGTCATGTTTTGAAGTTTTTTTCCTGGTGGTTGAACAGTAATATCTATTCCACACTCTAAAATGTTCTCCTCATCTGTTAATGTTACTTCAGCCATTCCTCCACCAAACAATTCTTTAAACACTTCTCCAAAATTCTTATTAATAACTTCAAATTTTTCTTTGAATTGTTTTTTCATAGTTTCTGTCATATCCTGAATTACTTTTCTTAATTTTGACATTGTTTCTTCTAAATCTAATCTTTGTTCACACATAAAATCATATCTGTCTTTTAGATTTTTATATTCTTCTATTGAATCTAAATTAGCACTTCCTAATTCCTTTATATCTGTTCTTAAAGCATTTACCTTTTTTTGTGTTAATACAACATTATCTGGTTTCGAATAATTTTCTACATTATTAGGTGTAAGTTCATATTCTTCCCACAATTTATTGATAATATCTGTGATATCTTCTTCTATTTTCGATTTCTTTACTTCTAGTTTTGTAATTTGAGATTTTAGTTCCTCAATAATTTTAAATTGTTCAGTTTGTTCATTCTCTTTTTTACTTAATTTTTCATTTTTATTGATTCTCTCTTGTTTTAATTTCTCAATATTTTCTCCACTATTTTCAACCTGTGATTTAACTTTTTGTATTTCTTGTTTTGTATTTTCAATTTCTTCTTTTAATTTAATATTTTCTGTATCTGCATTTTCAATTTGCATTTTTTTATTATCTTTATTTTTTGTATGTGTTTGAATTTCTTTGTTTATCATTTCTGTCATTTCTTTTATTGAAATTTCGCTTTCATTAAATGATGATACAGATATTTTCAAATTTGTAATATCAAAGTTTAAATCATCTATATATTTTTGACTGTCTTTATTAGCATTTGAAAATTCGTCTATTATTTTTTGGTTATCTTCATTTTTTTTATTAATATTTTCTATTATTTTTTCATTTTCTTCTTTGCTACTTCTTATTTTGTTTTTACTTTCTTCTGTTTTCTCATTTTCATCTTTTAGTTTTTCTACCCTTTTTTGAATTTGCTCAATATTTTCATCTATTGATACTACTCTTTGTTTTTCAGTTGCATATGTTATATCTATTTCTTGTAATTGTCTTTCTAATCCTTGTATTTCTTCTATAACATCTTCTGATGATATTTCATATTGTTCTTTGTCTATTTCTAGTTTTCCAATATTTTCTTTCAATTTTTTTATTTCTTTTTCTAAGTTTTCAATTTCTCTACTTCTACCTAATATATTAACTGTTTTCTTTGCTACAGAGCCTCCTGTAATAGCTCCAGATGGATTTAAAACATCTCCCTCTATTGTTATTATTCTGAATGAATAGTTGTTTTCTTTTGCTAAATTAATAGCATTTTGCATATTATCTACAACCACTGTTCTTCCAAGTAAGCTTAATATTATTTGCTCATATTTTTTATCATAAGCTATCAATTCAGAAGCAATTCCTACTACTCCAACTTTTTTACCTTTCATATTTTCTATTTTCTTGCCTTTTACAGACGTAATTGGTAAAAAAGACACTCTTCCTAAATTGTTTTTTCTTAGATGCTCTATTAGTCTTTTTGCGTCTTCTTCAGTCTCTGTAACTATGTTTTGAAGACTTGCCCCCAAACACATTTCTATTGCTGTTTCATATTCTGTTGGAACTGAAATTATATTTGCTAAAACTCCGTGCATTCCTTTACCAAGTTCTTTAATTCTTTCACAATCTATTAGTAATGATTTTACACTTTTTATATAACCCTCTTTTTCTCTTTCTGTTTCTATCAAAAAATTATATCTAGATTGTTTCATTCTCATTTCATTTGTATTATTTGCTATTTTAATATCAAATTCTTTTATTTTATTATTTATTTCTTGTTTTTTATTATCTATATCCTCTATTGATTTTAGAATTTTATTTCTATTAGTTTCTATTTCATAAAATTCTTTTGCAATATCTTCTTTTTTCATTCTTGTTCTATCTAATTCTGAAACATTATTGCTTATTTCTTGATTTAATTGTTTTTGTCTCTTTTCTAGATTTTCAAAATTAGCTGTTTGCATACTTATTTCTGATTGTAATTCATATTTTCTATCTGTATTTTCTTCTACTTGTTTTTTTAATTTTTCTATTTCTATTTCTTTAGAACTTAGTTTTTCTGTTAAATTTTTTAATTCTTCTTCCTTTTCTTTTAATTCATTTTCAAATTTTTCTTTATTTTGTTTTAGGTTGTCTTTCTTTGTTTGTTTTTGTTCTATGTCTTCTCTTAAGTTTATGATTTTTTCTTCTAATTCTGTAATTTCTTTTTGATATATTTCTATATTTTCAGTATTGCTTATAATTTTAGCTTCTGCAACATTTATGTTTGAATTTAATTTTTCTATTTCTTTTTGGCTTTCAAAACCTATATTTTGCATATTCTCGATTTGTGTTGTAATTTCATCAATACTATCTTTTAGTTCTTCTTTTAAAATCTTAACTCTTTCTAATTTTCCTTCTTCTTGGTTTAATGTTGAATTCATTATTTCTTCATCTTTGGTTAGTTCTTCCAAAGATTGTTTGTATTTTTCAATGTTATATACAAACAATCCTACTTCTATGTTTTTTAATTCTTCTTTTAAATTTAAATACTTTTTTGCTTTATCTGATTGTTGTTGTAATGGTTCTAAGTTTCCCTCAATCTCTGTTAATATATCATTTATTCTAAGTAAATTAAGCTTTGTTTGTTCTAATTTCTTTTCTGTTTCTTCTTTCCTAGCTCTATATTTAACAATTCCTGCAGCCTCCTCAAAAATATGTCTTCTGTCTTCTGATTTATTACTTAATATTTCGTCTATTTTACCTTGACCTATTATTGAGTAGCCATCTCTCCCTATACCTGTATCCATAAATAATTCTATAATGTCTCTCAATCTACATGGCACTTTGTTTATATAATATCCCGTTTCTCCACTTCTATATATTTTTCTTGTCACTGTTACTTCTGAATATTCTATTGGTAATGTTCCATCTGTGTTGTCAAATACTAATGATGCTTCTGCAAATCCTAATGATTTTCTATTTTGAGTTCCTGCAAATATAATGTCTTGTGTTTTAGTTCCTCTTAAAGATTTCATACTTTGCTCTCCTAGTATCCATCTTATAGCATCTGATATATTACTTTTTCCAGAGCCATTTGGTCCTATTACAC
>OJNH01002221.1_pt1 | contig 13845 bp, 8 predicted proteins | sample 1597361 | NCBI WGS metagenome assembly OJNH01 (sample SAMEA2452136, study PRJEB22498) | human gut metagenome | biome: human feces; feature: human gut; material: feces | place: Australia | collected 2012
GGCATTTGTGGTTGAACACCAACCGTCAGAAAACGGATGTCGAAACGAATATCCGGCTGTTAGATGTCGCCAAGCATATCATCGAGAAGTACCGCGATATGGCGCCCGACGGAAAGCTCCTGCCCGTTCCATGCTACAATAATTGTAAAAACAGCATTAAGGCCATAGCGAAGAGATGCGGCATCGAGAAAAACGTCACGTGGCATACCGCAAGGCATAGCGATTTTTCTTTCTTGCTAAGATACAATGTATTACAATATATTTCGGCTTGATAGGTAACGATTTAGAAACCAGCGAAATTCCGTGTTTCACCTCGTTTTGCAGTAATTCAAAAGAACGCTTTTCCTAAATGCAAAGGTAATATTATTATTTTGAATAATCCACTGTGTTATCATAGAACTGAGTAAACCACATCACTTTCTTAGATTATATAATCAAGCTAAATGACAATCACCTATATCGAACAAGAGTCGCAATCAAAAAAAGCAATTACTGTTATTATTAATATGAGAACTCTAATCAATGCTTACAAGCCTGCATTATTTGTTTTTTACATATGGTTTTATCACATCAATGCTCCATGCATAATTTAGATTGGCTTGTGAGCCGTCTGCAAACGAACCGGATGTGATACCGACTACTTCTCCGTATTCATTTATCAATGCGCCACCACTGCTACCGTGATCAATTAAAGCAGAAATTTGCATTAAATTTTTGTCACGCCATTGCGATACCTCTCCTGAAGAAAAGGTATTTTCAAGTCCACGGGGGCTACCAATAGCATAGACTTTTTCACCCACATTCGGTTTGTATTTGGCAACGGGAATAAAATCTGTATTAGAAACATCTACACGGAATAGAATAAAATCTTCATTTTCACTGCTCATGATCACTTCCTCTACTTTGTACACCTTATCGCTTCCAGCTAATTTAATCCCTTCCTCACCAATGCCAGTTCCTTTGAACACATGATAATTGCTGACAGCCAAACCATCTTTGTTGATAAAGAATCCAGAACCTTGGTACATATTGTAGCCATCCGAAGTAAACACCATAAAAACTGACGTATTATATTTCGAAAAAATTTGAGAACCATCAAGCTTATTTTTATCACCACGATTATTTACAACTGATATTGTGACGTTCCTTGCTTTTTTATTAGGAGACACTAGTACTGACTGTGACTGTTGTGAAGTTACAATCTTATCATTCCTTTTACCATGTCCTGATTTATGAGCGCATGAATACAGACATATAATAGAAACTGTTGATATTATGAAATTATTTATTTTCATTGTTTTCAAAAATGTTTTTTGGCAATATATGAATAAGGAAACGCTGATTCTCTCTTTCGTCATTTGTTTCTCGCATAGAATGAGTATCAAGTTTGCCATCTCCACTGCCAGATATTAGAATTTCGCAATTACTCCCAAATGTAATACGTGAATCTTCAATCCAAAAACGCATAAGTGCTAATGCCCGTTGGTAACTTAATTCATAATTATAAAGGAAGTTGTCTTTTGACGCTTGCCCCTCTATTATAAGAATATATTGATTCTCACTATGGTTCTTTAAGAAATCTCGTATTTCGCGTCCTGCCGCAGCCAATTGACGTAATTGGGCTTCTTTATCCGTAGATACAATATCATTCAAGTCAGACTTTCCGGCAGGATAGCGAACTTGAATTGTTAGAACATATTTTTTGTAATCTGAACGATATTGAAAATAATCTCGACTTAAATCTTTTGTTGATTGCTCAACCTTTTTAATCTCTTGTAACTGAGCTTCTGTTGCCTCCATACGCTTATGTAGAAGAACAATTACAAGAATGAATAATACTAACATGACAAAAAACAAACTTGTCATCAAGTCTGAGTAACTTGTCCAAAAAAACGATTCCTTTTTCTGAGCCATAATTACTTTTTATTATTATCTTTAATAGAATCTGTTGTATTTAAGATCGCATCAGTAGTATTTTCTGCTTGTTTATTAACTATTTGCATCGGCAACTCTGTTGGCTGAATATGGATTTGTTGTGGCTGGCTCTTATCCTTTTTAACGGGGAAAAACATAAACACGATATTTAAAATGCAGGTAATGGCAATGATTACTAATGCAGCCCATCCTGAGACTTTCATCCACGCTGGTATGGAATCGCCAACACGAACACTATCATTTGTATCAAGTATTTTATTTACCTTTGTGGTCATCAAGGTTTGTTTGATAGACTGGGATATGTCATTCGCTAAACGGATATTTGACATTTCTATTTTTTCAATCAGCTTGTCAAGTCTGACAGGAATTGCTGAAATTTCTTCCAATTGTTTTGACAATTGTGGCATTTGTGTCATTTGGGCACTAAATTGAGCCTTTAAATCATTTGTAAATTGTTCAAATGACTCTCGTTCAGATTTAAGAATTTCTTTGAATGACTCACTTTGTTCAATAAACCTTTTGTGCAGTTCTTCGACATTTGATGATGTAGATTCCTTTATGTTTTGGAGAGACTCTTGAAGTGTCCTGTCTGCATCAGCTGTTGTTTTAGCTATTTCTCCTTTATGACGTCCAAAGAAATCTCTTATTTCTTCAAGTATGTGGATTCGATTTGCTTGTTCATTATACAATGATTCAAATCTATGTATAGCTTCGGTATATCCTTCAATATCATTGAGATATTGATTAAATACTTCCAATTTGTCTGTGCATTGTTGTAATTCTTCAAGAACACGCACATTAGCTTTTGCCATTTTCATAACATCCATGTCATGAACCGCTTTTATTATATCCGCTTGTATTGCATAGGACTGATTAACGGCATTTAGCGTATTCCCAAGATTTGATGTGTTTTGTGCGAATGTATTGTTGAATTTATTGAGATTTCTTACGAGATTGTTAAGTGCCTCGGATGTATCAGATGGTAATTCAGGAAGAAGTTCTGATTGCATCCAAGCAAAAAAAGAATTTTTCCCGTCTTCCTCATTAAGTTTGCATCTTTTGAAGAGAAGAGAATTGGCTGTCGTAAGCAGAATACCACAAATAGAAGCCAGCATTGCCCATGCGACACCACTTAAAAGAGAATTAATCCCAGAAGCGGCACTCTGTGAAGCATTATCGATAACTCCGCCACCGCTGCTCATAAGAGTCATTATTGCATTAGACTGTAACAAATCCCACAATCCCATAATAACACCAGCCATTGTACCAGCCAATCCCCAATAAAGTGGAATAGGTGTCTGTGTAGCTATGTCATTTTCTACAGAATCACAGTGACGGTCAACCGCATCTTTCAGAAGACCAAAATCAATAACTGAACCGGAGTTATTTCCAAGATATTTATTGATGGATGTAATAATGCCGATAAATATTTTGTTACCATCCCCATATATGCCATCCACAAGAGTGGTTTCTGCATTACGTCTTATTCGCCATGAAGTTGTACCAGTAAAGATGTTACTGAATTGGCGCATACGCAAAAAGTTCTTCACAAAGAAGAACAATTGCATAAATATGATAATAATAATTATTATAGGTACTATTGAATGCATAATAGTTGATTATTTTTTTAAAGTTATAACTGCTTTTTTTACAATAATCCATTTATCTCCTATTTGTTGAGCCAATCCTTTGTAATGAACGGACATATCAGTTGCCTCATTTTTAGATACCCCTTCAAATTCTACAGCCAAGTCCATATAGTCGCTGGATTTGATAGAGGAAAGAGATGCTATAGGCTCAAAATTAGCTGAACCATCAATAATTTGTGCTGAAAATCTTGCATCACTATCTTTTGATTCAAGTACTTTTTTAAAATACCCTGTGCCGTTTTCGCCACTTATAGCTGTTCCAAAGTAACCTATTCTAGTTGGTTTTATCGGTGGGGTAATTGTAGATGGAGTCGGTATTCCATGAACAAGAGTAGTCTTTTGTATTTTTGAAAGTTCATTCTCTAAATGTTGTATTTTTCGAGACAAATCAGAGATTTCATTATTGGGTATCGATGACGAGGCTGAATAATTTATACGTTTAGTACCAGTAACATTTGGTTCAAATCGACGCTCATTTAATAGCTGTCTCAGTGATTCGATTTCTTCACGATGACGACTTAATCTATTATTACATTTCCCTGCTTTTCCAAATGCAAAAATTGATACTATCAAACCAAGCAATCCAATACCTCCACCAATAAAAATATACCATTTATTCGTTGCTTTTTCATCATTGATTTTCTTATTGTCCATTTTTACTTCGCTTAATTCCTGATAAACCTTTTCATATTTTTCGGTTAAATCCATTATCTTTTCTCGTAGATTGTTGATAGAATCAGTTATCGCTTTTTTATGCTTCTCATCAGATTGCGTTATGGAACTCTTTTTATGCTTCTCTTCCAGAGAAGTGTTGGCAGCCACATCATTGCCACAACTACACAAGCAGATGTCAGCCAAGACTAATGTGAGTAATGAGATTATAATTTGTTTCATGTGCTCTTATGATTGTTGTAATTCGTTATATATTTCTGCTGAAATTGCATTTAACACTCCTTTTATGGGATAATAGAAGAATGTTTCCTCTATCATATCTTCCGCCTCAGTTTCTTCACAACGCTGACTTATTCCTTTTTCAAGGAACGTGAGAAGATCTTTCTTTGCCATTTCTTGTGCGATACGAATAGATGATGGTTTAACTCCGAAATTTTTATCAAAATTGAATGCAGAATTCATATCAACAAGTACGAACTTGAAGAAATCCTCAACTGCGGTAACTGTACGCCTCTTGTAATCATCTTTAATGTTGGCATAGGTATCTTTTGGTGTCACTAATCCTGTACAATCACTCTTGAAAACAATAGTTTTATCTCTGTTGTCTTCATCTTCCGTACCGATAATGCCACCCTTACAAGTTGATTCTTTAGGGTTAGAGTCTTTTTCAAGACCCAGCAAATCCAATTCCTTACCATACGGTTTTCCGAGCAGTTTTTCAAATACCATTTTGGTATATCGCGCGAGTAATTTGGAGTCGGTTGTAATAACACGTATTACCTTGCTGCCATTGCCACTAAAAGAGATATGACGAGGAACTTCAAGGTTAAGTGACTTAACAATTTGCGCTATGTGATATACTATTGCCGTATAGAAAATAATAAATACAATCTTAAAATCTTCATCTTCTTGGAGTATATAATTAAAATCAATAGCTTTGACATTAACTCCGGCTCTTTGGGGAATAGTGTTGTCTTTAAGACCGAATAGGAATGATGCCATATTAGCAGGTTTGGTGTTATTCGGGCTATTGAACACGCGAATAAGATCCATCAAATTCTTCTCTTCAAGAAGTTTCTGAATTTCATTCTTATGCCAGTCAACTATACCGTTATTTTCATCAAGTTCTGAAAATGAATTTTCAAACAGAGCATTTGATGCAAACCGAAATGATGTCACATGACTTATATTCTTATCTTTCGCAAACGCAATATCAGTAGTGCCTCCACCAATGTCAACATTGATTAAATCCGTAGCCGTTGAATATCTCTTGAAGAAATATTGAATTGGTGCGGAAGATTCCGTCATATATCCAGTAACGCCATTTCCAAAATATTTTTGGTAAGCATCGTCCCATGTAGATTTCAATCTACGCAATCGCTTAGGTGCCATACTTATAGGATAAAACCATGTGATTTTAGTATGCTGCAAATCGCCATTATTAAGAAGGACCTTATTCCTAATGATAAGCATAAGGCATCTGACATACGACTCCATCACACAAAGATCATCGCCATTACCCCATTTGATGTTACATCTGAAATTGTTGTAAGACAACTCACTGCGCTTATCATAAGTAAACGGAAGATTCACAAGCGTAAATGGTTCGACTACATTTGTCCAATCTATTGTCTTTGCACAGGAAAGCACAGTCCGAGTTGGAAAATGAAAATCGGACAAGCCGATTTCTGAAGGAATAAAATCTTTCTCTATAAGTTCGGTTTCTTCAATCAAATCTTCAATTGAACCATATTCATTCTTTATAGGGATGAACATCTCGCATAACTGTCTATCCTTAGCCGTGAAAGTAAAAACCTCTGGTTTTTCATTTCCTTTGCGGAACTCTATGTGGGTATTAGATGTACCTAAATCTATAGCGAACTCAAACCGTTCAACATTCCTTTGCTGTTTGAAAATCGGCAGCAAAATACCACAATATCCATGTGTGTTACGAACTTGAACGAAATCAAAATTCCTTTTTTCCAACAAATAATTATCAGCCTTAACCATAATCTGTTGGTCTTCATTACGACAAGTGCAGCTTTTTGGTAGGATTTTTTCACCATCACTAAAAAAACGGAATTCGTTTCTTCCTGTTGCAGACTGAACACATGATACAGTATAAATAGCGTCCTGTTCATTGTTAAATTTAACTTGCGGCATAATGAATCCTGTGAACTTAAATTCAGTTATTCCACCCTCATTATTTTGTACATCTGCACATCTATTATTATAGTAAAGTCGTATGTATTCAACGTATCTGATATTTCCAGCTCCTTTAATGGGTACACGGAGTGTAACCTTTACACCTGAATTACCTGCAAGTGTTTGCATCTCAAACATTGGTTTTCCATCCATCATATTTCCTCTTATCTCTTCCGGGGTGAAATATTCAAACAACAGAGGTTTTAAAGGAAGCAGATATGACAATTCTTTTTCTTCTAGTTTCAAATTTCCATCAAAATAATTTTCAACATTCAGACTATGAGGAACTCGAATAATTGTATCTTCCAATAAGTCACTAATTGTCAGATATGGATTAAGAGAACCATCAAACGGAAGTGTTCTTTTCATTAAATCCAATTCCGAATCAATATACGGAGCAACATTAGTCTTACCCCATTTGCTTGTGGTATACTGAAGGTCGCCATAGCGGTTTCCCGCCTCTATTGGGAGAACTAATGGAGAGAACTCACATTCTTTCGTGGTTTTTATGGTAAAATCACTTGTTGTCGTTACAGGGCGAGAAGTCTTTTTGTATAGTGGATAGCCCAAAACTTCTACAATGTCATTTTGTTGTACATCAACGACAGAGATTGAAGACAACTGTTCAAGTACAGTTGGCGTTACAGAAAGTAACTCATTCTTCTTTGTTTGGTCAGTGATTGCAGAAAATGTTTTTGTGAGATAGGTATCAATTTCAGGGAACAATCCTGCAAAATTGGTTATGTTCTTTCTTAATGCAAAGAGATATTTAATAAATTCAAAATCTCGTTTGTACAATGGTTGATAGTTAGAATCAAATGGCTTATCCTCTCCAAAAAATATATCATTGACATATCCTAAATCATTAGCATTGCTAAAAAATAATGTAGCTGGTGATGTAGCACCGATAATGTTTAATTCATCCGGCCCTTCTACATAGTTCAATAGATATATGTTTTTCAGTGCTCCAAAGTTGTATGTTTTGGAGTCTGAGGACATATACTTACGAAGTGCATCTGCTAAATAGCGATGACCAGAAAAGCCTGATTGGTCAAGTTCTACAAGCATAATTGACCAATCCCATTTAATTACTTCTACTTTGCCACTGAATTTGTCGAGATTGAAAAATATTTCTGCAACATCAAGAGTATCAGATACCATTTTATGAAAAATGGTATTACCATCAAGATTGGACAAATTATTTTTTCCTGATTTACAAACTTCCTTAAAGGCGGTTTTTATCAAATCAATTCGAGCGAATGGAGATGGTATTGAAGTTATTTCATGGCGGGCTGATGCTCCGTCAGGATCCTCAATGGTATCACGACTTGCTGAATTATATGGGAACGCAGGACTATTGTTCCAGTCCTCATAAGTTGTTGTTCCCTCTTTATATAATCTGAATACTTTTGACATAGCGAGATTAGTTACTTAATTTTTCTGATACAAGTTTTTCCGTTCCAAGAAAAAACATTTCAAGGAACTTATCTTCGGCGCCTTTACTCTTACAATTTTTTACAGCACTATTTAAGCGGTCTGTCATCAAGTTGTAATCTGAAAATTTGCTAAGAATTCGCTTGGGTTTTACACCTGTTACCAAGTCAAAAGGCTTATTTCCACAAGCAAGATTGAACAAATCAAGAGAACGTTTGTTATCTTTCATTTCCTTTAGCCACTCCTGATACTTTTTCAAGAATGTCGCCAAGTCACTGAAAAAAACTCCAGAATAAAAGTTCTCAAAATTACCCTTATTTGCATTGAAACCATTAGAACGATAAACATCAAGTTTCTGAGTCAACGCATTGGCAGTCATCGTAAATTGAACCAACGGGTAGTAAAGCATTTCATACATCTTACGATGGAATGAATCAAATGATACAGATCCAGATGTCTCTTTTATGCCAAGTTCCATATTTGCTGGAGTATCAAACTTTGATTTAGAGAAATCAACGATAGCCGTAGCTCCCAAAAATTCGATTAAGTGAGCTGCGTTTTGTTGAGTTGAACCTCCTTCGTGATTATCGTATGTATTTACCACATCGTCAGCAAGGTAATATAAAGCATCAATACTTCCGTTTTTGCTTATATTATTTTCGTAATACGCTAATGCTGACTTCGTTTTAGAAATAAAGGTTGACGAATCTATTTCACTTTCATCATTCGGTTTTAGCTTAAAATATGGAAGTATAGTCACAGCACCTATTGTGGCTTTGTTGATGAGGTCATAGTTGGGAAAATGTTTCCCTTCACGTAGTGTTTTTAAAAGTAATGGAAATCCGCTCGCACCAGTTCCTCCAAAAATAGAACTTATAATGAATATCCTATCTCCGTCGCTAAAAGAATTAGCGAAATCATTAAAATCCACAGAATGAGCTATTTGATTTAACACCACACTTCCGATATTAGGATTGCCTTTGAATCCCACCTCCATAGATGATTCAAGATTTTTGTCTGAAAACAACATTTTGGTCATTGCTTTGTTGGACTTTGACATTGAGGCATATTCGATAAATTGTTGAAACGACTTATCATCTGTGTCATTAATTCGGAGAGTGTAATTAGGTAAGACTCTTTCAATTTCAGTATGAAAAAATCTACTTCTATTGTCGTTGCTAAATTGCAATGTTTCTCTGATTGCAGTATAATTATTTAATAATGCTACAGTTCTAGTAAGGTCTGCGTTTGCAGCATCTGGGTCAATTATTATGGGTACAATTTCGTTGGCTCCGAACTTTACTCCGGAGGCTAACATCATGGCAAGAGAGCGAAGGACTCTTGAACCTGTACCACCTATTCCGAAAACAAATATTTTAGACATGACTTCTACGATTAGAATGGTGCACGAGAGCAGTTGGAACTCCACCATTTGAATATAAATGTGAAAACTATAAAAGCTAAGATTGAGAGAAACATATTGGAAACTCCGAAACAAAGTATCTCTGCTCCGCCAATATTGAGAGGCGTTTGCAAATTGGTTGCTGGATCAATTGTTACCATTTTTCCTCCGTAATAGTCTTTAAGCACCAATTGCCAGCCCACAATGAAGTTTACTAGAGCATTTACCATAAGAAAAATCCCCCATCCCCACCAATGGTTCAAGCGAGGGTGATTGACTGCATAATAAAATGTTAAAACTATTACCAAGCTTATGCCTAGCATTGTCCAGCCAATCCCTATATAAGAATTAGTCTGAGATAATGGAGAGGACTGTCCCCAAAGGTAGTTCGCCAGTTCTATTCCAAAGAAATCTTCAAACCAGCAATAAATACTTCCAAATAATTCGCCCATAGTTTATTTTCGTTTAACAGTGAATTTAAGTGTAGTTAATATATTATCTTTTCTATAAGCATCAGCAACCCCTTCGATTAGATATTTAATACCAGTCGTTTTATCGAGATTATCCTTTACATTTTTTCCTGATTCATCATTTGATTCAAGAATCCAACTGGGCATATTCGGTGCCTTCAGTATCAAGTGGTCTTCTGCAATGTTTACTCCTTTGGGTATTGTAATATTAATAAAATGAGAGTATTGACTCTTGGTCGCTATTATCGGTTTAATATCTTCTATTATGAGGTTCTGATTATTAAAAGAATAATTATCAAGATTCAGCAAAACATCTTCTGGTTGCAATGTAGTACAAAAGTCGGCACAAATAGTTGCATTATAATCACCTTTGATGGGATTAATAGTCTTGCTTATTAAAGCTCTGTTTGTTATATCATATGGTATAGAGGTTTTGGGGCAATATGAGACTATACCATCATATCCATATTTTTTTAATCCCTTGAAAAGTACTTCCGTATTTAGTTTAGCCAGCACATTGCTATTACCAAAAATCCAAATATAATATGGTCTTTTTATGTTGGTCAGGACTTCACTTCCTCCGTTCTGATAAAAATACTTACCATTAAAATCAGATTTCATCTTCAATATTTCAACGCCAAGAAGAGGAATATCTTTTCTGCCTTTATTTATAGCATTCTTAATTGATATTTGACAAGTGCTTAAAAATCTCTGTGCATCAGAGACGGGAAGATCTAAGATGCAATCCGACACAAATATACTCACTGTAGAATCAGTCATCGAGTCCAATACTGTACTTAACATTTTACTTAAATCCGAATTGGAGCGGTTGCCACCAGCCTTTTGGAATGAAGTCGGATTCATTGTTTTAATATATTGCTCCAAATCAGCATGATATGGTATGATACGATTGTTTATGTAGTATAATTGAGTGGTATCTACACAAGTGCTCAAATCACTTACATAATCAAAAATGGCATCTTTCAATTGAGACCCATCGCACATATAACCATCCATACTTCCAGAATTTTCAATATAAACTTTGAGTATAGGTTTTATATCACTAATTTGATTCGGATTATTATCCGAATTGACTATAATTTCATCTCCACTGCAACTAAGCAGTAGTAGAAGAGTACTTATAGCAGTGGTTGCAAATATTTTGTTGCTCATTGGATGTAATTATATAAAGTTTATATATAGTCTCTTGCCAAGAGACGGATAAGCTTCTTTATCTCGTTGATAATGAGTAATATTTTACTTTTGCAAAGATAACTTCGCAAAACATCTGATATTTTTCGCAAAACAAAAAGAACATAATAGATAAGATTTTCAGCGTTTTATAACTTAAAAATCATTATTTTACGTAACTTTGCATTGTAATATCCGTCTCTTGGCAAGCGTTGGACAGATTCGCAAAACATTCACGGCTTCATAGCAAATCCAATATCTTTTTATTAGCTCTATCCACTACTGATGTATCAAGTGATGCAAGATAAATCTGCGTGGTATTCTCCGAATCATGCCCCATGCCCTCGCTAATGACAGAGATAGGCACATTGCGGCTTTTGGCAATACTTGCCCACGAATGTCGCCCTACATACATCGTCAAGGGTATTGGCAAGTCCAACTGTTTCCCGATTCTCTTTAGCAGATAGTTTACTCGGTGAAGCTCGTTGGTGTATTGTTTCCGATAATCCACATCCCGTTGTGTAATGATGGGTAGAAGATACTCTGTTGTATTTATGGGGTATTTGTCAACAATCTCTTGCATACATCTTTCCCATTTGATGAACAACTGCTGCCCCGTCTTTCGTCTGCGGTAGGAAAGGATGCCGTTCTGCAAGTCCTTTTTCCTCAGATAAGCCATGTCAATGAACGACATCCCCCTTGTGTAGAAACAGAACAAGAACATGTCACGGGCAAAGTCAAGGTTGGGCTTCAATGACAGGTCCAATCCTTTGATACGTTTAAGATCGTTGAGTGATATGGCTCGCTTCAAGGTTTTCTCCACTCCTGTATAGACAGACTTGAACGGATACCGTTGCCCGGTCAGCCCGTCATCCACCGCACGGTTATAGACTGCTTTTAGGATGCGCATATAGAACGATACGGTATTGGGCGAGTTGCCTCTTCCTTTCAGATAAGCTTCGTATTCTGTAATCAGGTCAGCATTAAGCTGTTCAAATAGGATTTCCTTGTCATTCATAAAACTGCTGAAACTTCGTAGTGCTGCCGTATAGGTTTCCGATGTGCGTATCTTTCCCAAACGCTTCAATCTCGCAATCTGTTGACGGATGTAAGTGTTAAACGACTGTTCTTGTCTGTTGTCATGAAAGCGCATGACTATATCATCCGTCACAAATGTGCCGGATTGGGATAACGTCTGTATAATATTGTTCAACCTGTCCTTGTCCCATCTGATACGTGAACTTATTGATAACAGATAGTTGTTCCGTTCTTGTTCATTTTGTATATGGTGCAGGATAACCGCTTCGGAATGATCGTTCCATTCCGAAGCGAAAAGTTTATAGTCGGTATATATCTGCCTGACCACACGGTTTTGAATCACCTGATAGTAGAGTGTGCCCTCCCTGCCGTTTACTGTGGAAGAGCGAAATTTCACCTTTATTGAAGCCATCTATTTCCCCTTTACTGTTCTGGCAATGCTATCCAACCGTTCCACCTCATGTTCTTTACGCTTGGTCTGCTCGATAATGACAGCCTGTTTCATAACCGTTTCTTCATATATTTCCACATCCTTTTCTAATTGGCGGATTTTCTTATCGTTTCGATCCACCTCAAACATATTCTCCAATTCATTGATTCGTTCAGTTGATGCTTCGCCTTTCATCTTGATGTAGCGATACTTCAAGTCGTTGTCAATGCGGTCATAATCGGGTTGTTTTGCAAAATACAGTGCAATAGCCAACACAACTATCATGGCAAACATTCCGCTGAACCCCCAGAATATATACGGCGTTTCTATACTGAAGCTATGATGGCTCTCGTTATAGATTCCGCTTTTGATATTCTTATCTGTTACTCTTAACATGGATTTTATCTCTTCTGATTCCTGTATCTGCTTCGTTTCCATGTTTGCCAACATTCCGATTATTTTATCGGATGTATCGTTTTGCTGTTTATGGTTTTGCTTGTACTCATTCTTTAACGCAGACAAGACTTCCATAGACTTGTCAGACATTGAGTTTCGTTTCAGTAAATCAGCCGTATCACCTTTTATGACTGAGACATTTTCAAAAAGTCGCTTGAACACTGCTTTAATACCGTTCAAATTCTGTTTGAACTCCTGTAATGCAATTTCATTTGCTTTGTTATCCGCTTCAGAATTACCGTCTACCGATTGAGGCATGGACAGACCGTTTACCTTGTTTTCAATTCTTTCCAAGCATCCGTAGATGCTTTCCATGAACTCGTCTTGTTTCATAATTTCATTGATTTTAATGTTTTACACTTTAATAATTGATTTTTGGGGACTTATAATCCCAGCCCTTTCCGTTTCTTTTTCTTCTTGCGCTTGCGCGACAGTTCGTCATACGGAATCCGTTCCTCCGGAACAGACTCGCCAAAAGAAGAAAACAGGCCCAATCCGTTGCTCTCAACAAAAGCGGTATTTAACGGAACTTGCTCCTTCCGGTTGTGAATTATTGGATCCTGATTTTGCTTTTTAGCCTCGAAATCCTGCCGGGTTTCCGGATTGTTTCCACCCAAAATGGCATTCAATTTGGCGAAACTGAACTCCCTGCTGATTTGCGAACCTTTGAATGTCAGACCCTCTTTGGTAAAGCGTATGCCTTGAATGTCACCGGCGGTTTTCATTTTACCGCCTCTTCCGACAAATTTCAGTTTTACACCCTGCAAGGCTAAACCGACGACAAGTTCTTTCCATGTTTTGGAGCGTTTCAACGCTTGTTTCACTGCATTATGAATCTCGTATTTAACGCGTTCCGAATCATGCAATTTCGTCACGTTGGTCTTGCCTTTATCCTCCGCGTATGTCAATCCGTACTTGTCTTTAAGTCTTTTGGTGGCAATCTCGTTACGCTTGTAATCGCCC
>OJNH01002225.1_pt1 | contig 13837 bp, 10 predicted proteins | sample 1597361 | NCBI WGS metagenome assembly OJNH01 (sample SAMEA2452136, study PRJEB22498) | human gut metagenome | biome: human feces; feature: human gut; material: feces | place: Australia | collected 2012
ATGAATATACCAAAAATAAACTCATAGTGCCAGCAAAAAACGAGTATATAAGAAAAATAGATGAAATTGAAAGTAATCCAGAAGCATTAAAGGCAATTATTAGTGCGCCAGACTATTTTTTGGATTCATATAAAAAGGCTCGCTTGGTTGGAAGGGTAATTAAAATTTTAGTTGATGAGTATGGCTTGGCAATAGACGAAAAATATAAAAAATTTGCAGAAGTATATTATAATGAAATTATTAAGTATAGAAATGCATTGGGACATGCAATGCGTAGTAATGAGCATGCAGATAGAGAAGTTTTTATTGGTGAGATAGATAAAACTCCACTTATTTTTACTGAAGACTTATTTAGACAAATGAGAGCAAGTCTAAATGAATATCAACAAGTAATTAATCTTGTGGAAAACTCATTTAATCAAATCTGAGATATTTTTGGAGAAGCATATAATTGATACAGGCAATGAAGAAATGTCGTGAATGTGAGTTGATATATAGTATAAATATTCATTCATCGAAATTATCCGACAATAACTCTATACACGTGATATACAACCGACCTCAAAACCCCGGTAAATCTGCGGACACCTTAGAAGCTACTATGCTTGCCCAGGGTGTTTATTAAATCTCACATTACGAAAAACAGAATTGTAAATAATGCAGAAATCCGTTATACTACTATACATGTATAACGGATTTTTGTTATCGTGGGACAGGGGACTCTGGGACAGGGGTCTGACCCCTGTCCCAGAGTCCCCTGTCCCAACAATATTTAACATTATGGAGAAAGACAATGAGTGAACAAATAGAATATGCTGTAAAGACATTAAGACCGATAGGAAGGAATCTGCTTATATTGTTAAAATGGCTGACGCTGGCGGTGCTTGTGGGGCTGGTTGCCGGCGGCGTGAGCACGCTGTTTGCCAAGGCGATGGGCTTTGTGACAACCTTCAGGATGGAAAATCCGTGGCTGATATTGCTTCTGCCTGTGGGCGGAATAATCATCGTGACGGCGTACAGGCTTTTGCACAATGAGAATGACAGGGGAACCAATCTTATACTTGCCGAGATACACAAGGGCGGAGATGTCCCGTCAAGGGTTGCGCCGCTTATCATATTTTCAACGGTAGTCAGCCATTTCTTCGGTGCGTCGGTGGGACGTGAGGGTGCGGCACTTCAGCTCGGAGGAAGTATCGGAAGCTTTCTTGGAAGGATAATCCGCCTTGATGAGAAGGACAGAAGGGTAATGATAATGTGCGGCATGAGTGCTGCGTTTGCGGCACTGTTCGGAACGCCGATGGCTGCAGCCATATTCGCGATAGAGGTTGTGCAGGTCGGAATCATGTACTATGTGGCACTTGTACCATGTATTTTCGCAGCACTGGTGGCGAGCAACTTCTCAGCGAGCATGGGAATAAATCCTGAGGCATTTATCATAAAAGATATCCCGAAGATAACTATCCTTAATATGGGAAGGACTGTGCTCCTTGCCATAATATGTGCGGGTGTCAGTGTCATTTTCTGTATGATGCTTCATAATGCCGGAAAGTATTTCAGGAAGTATATAAAGAATCAATATCTGAGAATAATTGCAGGGAGTGCTCTTATAATTCTTATAACCATTCTGTTAAAAACTGATGACTACATGGGCGCAGGAATGAATGTTATTGAGCGCGCGATAGAGGGTGAGGCTGTTCCTACGGCATTCCTGTTAAAGATGCTGTTGACCGCGCTTGCAATCGGCTGCGGTTTTAAGGGCGGAGAGATTGTTCCGACCTTCTATGTCGGAGCTACGCTTGGATGCGTTGCCGGTCAGCTTATCGGGCTTCCTGCTTCCTGTGCGGCCGCCGTAGGAATGATAGGTATGTTCTGCTGTGTGACTAACTGCCCGCTGGCTTCAATGCTCATTGCGTTTGAGCTGTTCGGCTATGAGGCAGCACCGCTTTTCCTTGTGTGCAATGCGGTTGGATATCTGATGAGTGGGTATTACGGACTGTACAGTGAACAGGTATTTGTCGGGTCGAAGTATAAATTTGACAGTGAGGAGAAGAAGGCACATTGATTGCGAAACTCAGTGCGTGGCAGACGGATGTTGTGTAATTTTGGTGCCAAAACATGCCAATCTGGTCTGTGAGCGTATAACGTATAATGTTTATGCATATCAGCTCCATTGTACGAAGCAGGATGTTCTAAGAACATCTAAGCTTCTCCCAAAGTCGTGATATACATAAACATTATACGTTATACGCGGCTGAGGGTGTAGAGGCATGTTCTGGCACTAAAATTACATAACTGGTTACTGGCTGATTTGCGTTACGCAATTAACAGGCATAAACTAAGTAAAAGGGGGGAGTACACAGTATGAGAATCATATCATTGTCAATCAGGAACTTTAAATCAATAAAAAGTATAGAGATAAATGACATCGAGAGCGCATTTATAATTGTCGGGAAGAATAGCGTGGGAAAGACGGTTATTCTTGATGCGATAAGGGCGGCAGCGGGGCAGTATGCGATTAAGAAGGAAGATTTCAATACTGTCGGGAGCAATATTGAGATTGGGGTGAGGCTTGAGATCACACGCGCAGACCTTGCTCTTCTTAATAAGTACGGAGTGGTGAGCCACTATAAGAGGTATACGGCGTGGGAGAAGGATTTTAAGTCGAAGCTGCCTTCGTATGCGGTGGAGTCTGAGGACAGCGAAGGGGTGTTATCGTTCACATATATAGCGAATGCGGAGGGGAAAATACGCTATTTTGACGGCTTTAAGAAGGATAACAGATATATTCCGGAGGTATTTCCTACTCTTCACTTCATCTCACATGAGAGGGAGCTTACAGAGCTGCAGAGAGATATATTCCTTGGGGACAGGGAGCTTAAGCTTCTCTCAGACGGGAATTGTATGTTCGATGTCGGAAAGAAGTGTGACAATTGCTTTCAGTGCATAGGCATGATGGAGAACAAGAAGGCTTCGGAGCTAAGCATTTTTGAATCTGCGAGACTTTTCCAGTATAAGCTTACAAGGCTTGACATGCAGGACTTTCTTGAGCGGCTTAACAATAATTTCATAAAAAACGGTGGCCGTGACAGGCTGATACTCAAGGTTGATGACACACTCATGCGCAATGCGATACCGCAGGTGTATGTCGAGAATGAGGCACAGGGCTTCACCAATACGATAGCCGAGATGGGTGAGGGGCTGAAAAGCATGTATATTCTGTCATTGCTGGAAACATACGCGGAGGATGAGGACAGGATACCATGTATTATTATGATTGAAGACCCGGAGAGTTATCTGCACCCACAGCTTCAGAAGAATGCGGGTGGGATTTTATACAAGCTGTCCAAGAAGAATCAGGTGATTTTTTCCACACATTCGCCTAATATGATATTTAACTTTAATTCAAGACAGATTAAACAGGTGTATATAGGTGATGAGGGCTATACACAGGTGAGAGAGAAACCGGACATTGACAGAATATTGAATGATCTTGGGTATTCGGCAAATGATCTTATGAATGTCAGCTTCGTTTTTTTTGTGGAGGGAAAGCAGGACGAGAGCAGATTGCCCTTGCTGCTCAGAAAATACTATGGCGAGACTTATGATGAGGATGGTCAGTTAAGGCGTGTTGCGATTATTGCAACCAACAGTTGTACCAATATCAAGACTTATGCCAACTTAAAGTATATAAATAAATTGTATATAAAAGATCAGTTCCTTATGATACGGGATGGTGATGCGAAGGATGCCGACGAGCTTAAACGTCAGCTATGCGGTTATTACAGGGAAAGGGGAAAGGCGGACAAGGGAAATCTTCCGCGTGTTACTGAGAAGAATGTACTTATACTCAAGTATTATTCATTTGAGAATTACTTCCTCGACCCTGAAATAATGACAAGGATAGGTGTGGTTAAGAGCGTTGACCAGTTCTATGACATTCTATATTCGAAGTACAGGGAATATCTGTTTAAGCTAAAGAGCATGAGGAATATGTGTGAGCGGCTGGGAATAACTATAGACAGCCGTGAGGATATAATTGCCAATATGGAAAATATACGGATATATGTCAGAGGACATAATCTTTATGATATTTTTTACGGAAGATATAAGGGAGAACGTGAGAGGGAGATTCTGAACAGATACATTGAGGAGGCAGACAGGGATACCTTCAAGGATATTCTGGATGCTATAGACAGCTTCGTATATTTTGAGAATAAAAAAACGGACAGCAGTGAGGCTTAAGCCCTGCTGTCCGGTGAAATGCATTGTAAATTGATTTTCTAAAGATACCTCAATTTAATTACATAAGATGAAGCTTCTTAGCGAGGCGCCCGATACGCATTCCCATAGGAAAGTCCGGCAAATCACTTTCGTTTAATCCCCCAAGAAGTAATATAAGCACAAAGTAGATGATGACGGCAGCGATAACTGCTATAATGCATGAAATTATATTAGAATGAAGCAGTGCATAGCCAAGGCGGTATATGAGCAGTGCGCAGCCACCCATTATTACGCTTGAGATTGCAGGAATTATGAAGGTAGTCCTGTATTCCTGTCTGTAGCGGAGATGTCTGTTCACGCAGATGGCATTGAGTATGCAGACAACGAGCGGATACGTCACATTTCCGATTACCAGAGTGTATATTCCAAGCCTTGTGAATTTCAGCAGTATAAATACAAGCGCTACATGTATCAATAACGATATTGCTGCGTGCTTTACCGGCATGCGCATAAGGTTTATGCCCTGCAGCGCAGCATTGGTCACGGTTGAAAGAGCGTAGAAGATGACAGCCACACTTCCGGCCGCTAACAGCCATCCGCCGAGCTTATAGTCGGATGATGGGAACAGCATGCGCACGATAGGTCCTCCGAGGAAGGTCAGACCGAGGGCACACGGAAAGGCGATAATCATATTTACCTTTACCGATACAGCTATCTTCTGCTTCATGGCTTTTCTGTCACCCTTTGTAAAGGCAGCGACGAGAGTCGGAATCAATGACGATGCCATGGCGGACGAGATTGCGATAGGAACATTTACAAGAAGCTTGTACTTAGTGCTGTACACACCATATAAGGTTGAGACATTATCACCTGCTGCGAGCTTTGAGAACATCATACTGTCGATAACGCCGCTGAGCTGATACACAGTCTGTCCGAGAATTACGGGGATGATAGTGGCAATCAGCATTTTATATATTTCAAAATAACCTGTATCGTCGATACTGCGGTCGTGGTGAAGCTGTTTTTTTACAATAGGATGATATATAATATATACAAATACAAGAAAGAACAGGCCTGTGGCGGCACCGAGCAGGGTTCCCATTGTGGAACCAGCAGCACCCCAGCCTGCGGATATTTCGGAATCCGCATGTCCGCGTATGAATGACCATGCAAAGAATATGCTTCCCGCCGCGTTGACAAGCTGTTCAAGAACCTGTGATATCGCGGTTGGAATCATGGTTCTTCTTGCCTGGAAGAAACCTCTCAGGGTTCCAAGCAGTGCGACAACGAAAATTGTGATGGCAAGTACTTTTAATGGAATTGCAATTCCTGTAAAATTACTATAAAAATGCGTTTCTATAAAAGCGGCTCCGAAGAAAATAAGCAGTGCCATAAGCCCGCCGGATATACATGAGAAGATGAACGCTGCGGTAAAGATTTTCTTTCCTGTCCTGTAACAGCCCTTTGCAAGCTGAGCTGAGAGGAGCTTTGAGACTGCAAGCGGCAGACTGTATGAGGAGAGAATCAGTGCAAGATTGTATATTTCGTATGCGGCACCATAGATACCGTTTCCCTCATCACCTATAATATTGGCTACTGGAATACGATATACAATGCCTATCATTCGTACTATTATTGATGCCATGGCAAGAATCGTGCCTTGACGGATAAAGTTGGTTTTCCGGTTCTCAGACATAAGAGGACTCCTTATCGGTAACTGATGTATAAGTATTTATTTTCAAAACGTAAATATAATATACGCTTTTATGAGTAATTTGGCAATCATACTTTTTTATTATAAATATTACCCTATAAAATATAATACAACAAGGAGGCTGTACATGAAATTCGTTCATTGCGCCGATGTACATATCGGTATGGAGTTTGCACTTAACAGACTTAGGAGTAAGCAGAGAAAAGCAGAGATATTGCAGAGCTTTCTGCGGGTGATAGATTACTGCCGGGATGAGGAGGTAGATATTCTCCTGATTGCGGGTGACCTATTTGACAGCGAGAATGTTGAGGCTGCGGTTGTAGAGCAGATTAAGGAGGCGTTTGCAGGAATACCCGGGACGGATATATATATAGCTCCGGGAAATCATGACCCATATACGCTGACGTCCCCATACAGGCAGGAGGGCTGGAGTGCTAATGTCACGATATTCAGTGGTACGCCGCAGGTGCTTGAACGCAGGGATAAGGGCTACCGTATATGGGGCTGCGGTTTTGAGAACTGCTATGTCACGGACAGGCTTCTGATGGGGGTGAGGCTTCCTAAGGATGAGCTTATTAATATAGGAATACTTCATGGCCAGCTTGTCGGAAAGAGCGGAAGAAGTGAATACAACGCGATTACGGATGAGGATATAGAAAAGAGCGGTATTGATTATCTCGCACTTGGACATGTGCATAAGCAGACAAGGGTGCAGAGAATTGGCGGTACACTGTTTGCGTATTCGGGAACAATAGAGGGGCAGGGTTTTGACGAGGACGGAATAAAGGGTTTTTATACAGGGGAATTGTCTAAGCAGCAGCTGTTAAGACATGAGCTTATAACAGAGTATGTGAGCACATCAAGAAGAAGGTATTATCATGTCAGTGTCGATATCACACAGGCACGAAGCCGATCCGAGGTTGTGGACATGATATGCAGGGCGGCGCAGAGTGTGGCTGAGGATGATGCGTTCTGTGTGCTCCTCACGGAGAATAGGGCGGAAGATAACCTGTATAAGATTACACTCATTGGTGATGTCTGCGAGGAGGCAGCAGCTTCCGTGGAGGAGCTGTCGGCACGGCTTGCGGGAAAATTTTATTATATCAAGGTAAGGGATAATTCAAGACTTCTGATTGATTATGAGGAACTGGCAAAGGAAAATTCGCTAAAGGGTATGTATACCGCGAGGATGCTTGACGGTATACGCACGCAGAAGCAGGCAGGCAGCGATAGAGGAGTACAGCTCTATACCAAGGCGCTTGAACTGGGGATAAGGGCATTTGACGGGGAGGTGGGCGTGGATGAAAATTGACAGCATATATATAGAGAGCTTCGGAAAATTCAAAAACTATAAGCTGGATTTTAAGGACGGAATGAACATAATATATGGCGACAATGAAGCCGGCAAATCGACTATAATGGCATTTATTGAGATGATGTTCTACGGAAGGACTGCACAGGAGAAAAGCACGGATGTCGGTAAGAGCCTCAGAAAGAAATATGCCCCATGGGACGGTTCAGCTATGTGCGGTGAGCTGGAGTTCTCATACGGAGGACGAAGCTACAGAATACGCAAGGTCTTTAAAAAGACAATAAAAACCGATATTGTAAGGCTATATGATGCACAGACAGGCGAGGAGTTAGAGCTTGGGCGCGATGAGGAGATAGGACACCGCTTTTTCGGAATAGATGTCGGAAGCTTTGAAAAGAGTGTATATATAAGCGGATTTGGCGGTTTCGCAAGCAGCGGCCAGACGAATGAGGATATCGCTGTCAGGTTATCGAATCTGGTGACAACGATGGACGAGGAGGTTTCACAGTCCACAGTGCTTGCGCGGCTTAGCAGGGCGAAGGAGCTATTGCTGTCGAAGAGCGGAAGCAGGGGAAGGCTTGTACAGCTTACACAGGAGCTTGAAGATGTACAGACAGAGCTTATAAAAAATGAGGAGCTTGTAAGGCAGCAGTCACAGTATATTGACAGGAGAACACGTCTTGAAGCGGAGCTTGGGGAATGTATACGAAAGAAGAATAGTTTAAAGAGAGAAGAACAGATTCTTAAGCTTACAGAAACCCAAAAACAGTATGGGAAGCAGCGCACTGAGTGTGAAAACGAGCGGGAGAAGATTACCGGACTTATAGATGAGGGCAGGGCGCTTGAACAGGAGAAGGATTCCTTCGCAGGAAAGAATTACAACTATAATACAGTGCCGGAGTATATGCAGCATGCTGATGAACTTAGACATAATTTGTCAGCAAAGCAGTCCCAGGCAGATGAACTTGGGAAAAGAAAGCAGTCCGGGGTTATGGTGGACAGGGATGATGTAATGCTTGTAAGAACACAGGAGGCGATGCGGGAAAAGCTGTGTTATCTGAGTGAAAGAATCAGCGACGGTTACAGACCGGCTCTCGCGGCGAAACAGACTGCACAGAGGGAGGAGGCAGATGCTCTCAGGATGATTGACAGTATAGGCGATGTCAAAAAGACAAGGCTTACAGCGAGTGCTGTGGCGTTGCTTGTCACAATCATATTTGTGGTGATGACATTTACAGTGTCGGTGTTCTGTCTTGCAGGTGCATTTGTGTCTGCCGGAGTTGGTTTTATGATTTTTTCAGCATATAAAAAACAGTATGACACTCATGCACGCAGTATGGAAGAAGCTAAGGCACTTATCAAGAGACGCTCGCAGGAAAAAGCGGATGCAAGCAATAATCTTGAGAGAGAAAAGGGCAGGCTTTTTGATAAGGGAGAAGGTATCTATCCTGATACAGAGTGCGATTTTGAGACTATAACACGGGAGAAGCTCTCAAAGTGCCGCAATACAATTGATGACATATATCAGAAATATGGAGTTTCCTCGCTTTCAGAGCTGGAGCTGTTAGCACAGGAAAATGAGGAAGCTGCTGTGAATAAAAGCCTTTATGATGCGGCTGTTGCGGAGCTTTCGGAAGCACAAAGCGAATATAGGGCATTTGTCGGTGATGATGACCCGGAGAGAGTGCGTGTAATCTACAATGGGCTGCGCGAGAAGATTGCCGTATTCGACGGAAAGCTTAAAGCCAGGAACGGACAAATACAGTCATATAGAGAGCTTGACAGGATTGTGAAGGACATTGATGAGCAGCTTAAGGAAAATACAGAAAAGACAGAGGAGCTTGAAGCAGAGCTTAGGAAGCTTGCGGATGAAGCTGACAGTGATATACGGCGGCTTGATGAGCAGTCTGTAAGGAATGCTGTTGATGACAACGAGGCTGTCATGGAGGATATAAGGGGACAGTTAGGAGAGCTTGCGCTACTGCTTAGAAGTCCTGAGCATGATGAGAATGAGTTAAAAAGGCTGTCGGCGGAGCTTACAGATGAGTATTCGCAGAAAAAGGAGCTATATGATGCATTGGAGCTTGCTGAGGAGAATATGCAGGCTGCGGTTGATGACATAAGCCGGAGCTTTGGACCGCTTCTCAATGAAAAGACAGCAGAAATTTTCTCGAATCTTACAGGTGGCAGATACGAGAAGGTCATGGTCGACAAAGAATACGCTATCCAGGCAAAGCCGAAGGCCGGAGGCTATCACGAATGGAAATATCTCAGCAGCGGAACAACGGATCAGGCTTATCTTTCGCTCAGGCTTGCCATGACGGAGCTGATAACGGATAATGGCGAGAGGCTTCCGCTCATGCTCGACGATGTTCTGCTGCAATATGATGCCGAGAGGGCAGAAAATGCACTTGAATACCTGAAAAAGTATGCGCAGAATGCACAGATATTGTTCTTTACATGCAGAAATATGCAGGATGAAGATATAATAAATCTCCGGAATATCATAGAATGAAAGGAAACATGCGATGAATCATTTTTCAATCTACGAGCTGCTGTGGTTATTTTTAATATATTCCTTTGCGGGATGGCTTTTTGAAACCACTTACGCAGCAATAAGACAGAAGCATTTTGTGAATAGAGGACTGGTGAGCGGCCCAATGTGTATCGTATATGGTATAGGAACTGTGCTTATGACAGTCGGCTTACAGGGAATTACCGGATTCTGGCTGTTCCTGTTCGCAACGGTGTACGCGGCAGCTATTGAACTTGCCGCCGGAAAACTCATAGAGCGAATATATCATGAGAGATGGTGGAATTACAGCAATATCAAGTGGAATCTTGATGGATATATATGTGTTCCGTTTTCGCTCATAAAGGGTGCACTTGGCTATCTTGTGGTCAGATATGTGAACAGGCTCCTGTTAAGCCTCATGCAGGTTATGCCGCAGCTTCTTATCCATATTGTGCTGATTATCCTGATATCAGTGCTGGCTGTGGACGTGCTTGCGTCATATATTCTTGTAAAAGGTAAGAGCAGACATCCCGAAAAGTGGGAGGAGGCTAATGATGCGATAGCCTCCGTGGGCTTTAGAATTGCGAAGGCAATCAACCGCACCATGGACAGGCGAATACATAAGGCATATCCGAAGGCTGCTAAGGTAGAAGCCGTACCGAAGGATAAAAGGGTGTTCGCGCAGGGCTGTGATTTTTATAAGGTGGTCATGCTGTTCTTTATTGGAGCATTCCTAGGGGACATAACGGAGACAATATTCTGCCGCATAACGGCTGGTGTGTGGATGAGCAGGAGTAGTGTTGTGTGGGGACCGTTCAGCATAGTGTGGGGGCTGGCAATCGCTGCCGCAACGGCAATGCTCTATAAATACAGGAATAAGAGTGACAGCTTCCTTTTCTGGACAGGGACTCTTCTTGGAGGTGCCTATGAGTATCTTTGCAGTGTGTTCACAGAGATAGTCTTTGGCAAGGTATTCTGGGATTACAGCAAGCTTCCGTTTAACCTTGGCGGCAGAATCAATCTTCTCTACTGCTTCTTCTGGGGAATAGCAGCCGTTGTGTGGCTCAAGCTCATATATCCGAGGACATCGGCACTTATAGAGAAGATACCGATGGTTATAGGAAAGATTGTAACATGGATTCTGATAGTGTTCATGTTGTGCAATATGGCTGTGTCAGGGCTTGCGCTTATAAGATACGATGAGAGAGAAAAAAATGTAGCGGCAGAGGCTAAGTGGCAGGTGTGGATGGATGAACATTATAACGATGCCAAGATGGAAAGGATATATCCTAATGCAAAGACGGTAGCCGATTAAGATTATGATGTTTTGCCCCTGATATCAGATTACTGCGAAGAGAAATGCAATATGAAATCTTTGAAATTATTTTATTAAAAAATAATAGTTGTTTTCAGAAAATAATGGTATAATAATGAAAAACTTTTAGAGAAAATATAGTGGGTTGTGGAGCGGGCGGCATCAGCTTTGTTTCATCTACCCAGGAATGGAGGAAAACATGAACATATTTGAAAAAATACGCAAGGATGTTGTGTGGTCATCGATAGCATATCTTATAATTGGCTTTATTCTTCTTATCAAGCCGGGTACGGCACTTGTAACTATAGTTCATATCCTTGCACTTCTCGCGGTGGTTATGGGAGTTGTATCGCTTGTCACATATTTTAAGGACAAGTACAGTGTGGGAAACGGCGGAGTAATAAAAGGTATAGTATATTTTGTCATAGCGGCTTTCCTTTACTTCGGAGCAGGCTTTATCATCTCGATAGTGCCTTTTATACTTGGACTTCTCATCGTGATAAGCGGAATTGTGAAGCTTCAGGAAGCGCTTGATATGATGAAGTACAGAGCAGACGGAAGTGTGACGGTTCTTGTCATTGCGATACTGAGCCTTGTATTCGGAATACTTATTCTGATAAATCCTTTCGGAACAGCAGAGCTTCTGTTCAGAATAATTGGTATTGCGCTTATCTACAATGGCGTTTCAGACTTGTTGACTGTATTTTACTTTTCCAGGAAAACAAGATACTAGAAATCAACCTTTTTGCTACATGACAGGTTTAAAAGCTTGTATTTGCAGCTGAACGAAAAACACTCTAAAAAGCTATTGACCCTGAACCCAACTTTAGGTATATATTTATTGCTGGGGTAAGGGTCAATTTTTTGCTTGAACGCAGAATAAGCAATCCCCCGCTTCAAGTGTGTAGAGCACTAAGCGGTGGGTAAGGGGGATGCTTATGTCAGTGGGAGTTAAAAGCTCCCACTGACAGTTCGCAAAGCGGCTGCGTTCATGAGCAAGTAGCGAAAGCGGATTGCGAATGTCCGCTTTACAGGCTATTGTAAAATTATCCCAAGAATTATTTGTGCTGTATAAGGCAGCAGAATGGAGATTTTTGTTATGAACAATGTGAAAAAACTTGCTGTGACAGCGATGCTGTTTGCTGTCGGAATGGTGCTGCCTTTTTTCATAGGCCAGATACCGGCTATAGGAAAGATGCTTTTGCCGATGCATATTCCGGTATTGCTCTGCGGATTTATTGTCGGATGGCAGTATGGAGCGCTGATAGGCTTCCTGCTTCCGATTGTGAGAGGATTGGTATTCGGAATGCCGCCGCTGTACCCTAATGCGGTTGCGATGGCATTTGAAATGGCTGCATACGGCTTCGTCAGTGGTTATCTGTACAGCCATGCCAGGTGGCAGTGCACAAAAATGCTCTATATCTCACTTGTAACGGCTATGCTTGCGGGAAGAATTGTATGGGCGTTTGCTGAGGTCATTCTGCTTGGTATCGGCGGTAATATATTCACATGGAAGATGTTCGCTGCAGGTGCATTCTTAAATGCGATACCGGGAATTATAGTGCAGCTTACACTTATACCGCTTATTATGGTTGCGCTTAGACGTGCCAAGGTTGTGCCGCTGTGGATTGGAAATGAGAATAAATCAGGCGTGTCGGGACAGCTTGCGGAAAAGTAGAAAAATTGATGTGGGGATTAGCATGAATAATGTGTTAGACAATATACTGGGCAGGATAGAGGCAGCTCAGAAAAACAACAGAAGGCTTCTGCTTGTGATAGACGGAAAGTGCGGCTCCGGAAAGACAACCCTGTCTGAGCGGCTATGTGAGCGATATGGGTGCAGTGTGTTCCATATCGACGATTTTTACCTGCCGATAATCATGCAGACTCCCGAGGTTATGAAGGAACCGGGCGGAAATATCAATTATGATAGATTCATAGCCGAGATTATGGCACCGCTCACAGCGGACAGCACGGTTGTGTACCGACCGTTTCTGTGTATGGAACAGAAGTATGCACCCGGCGTGAGCCTTAAAAGGACAGGTGTGAATGTAATAGAGGGCACATACTCTTGTCATCCTGTACTTCGCGAAATCTATGCTAAGCTGACGGATTGGGAGGTTATCACCCTTTTTATGGATATTGATGACCGGAATCAGCGCGACCGCGTGAGAGGGCGCGTGGGTGAGCTGCGGTTCAAGCTGTTTGAGGATAAGTGGATTCCGAGGGAGAGGGATTATTTTAGTGCGTATTCCGTCCGGGAATACTGCGATTACAGTATTTCCGGGATGGATGACAGCATTTTATTTCTACGAGAAGATGGGAATGAAGCCTAAGGAAACCATGATGGAGTATATTCTAAAATAATTTTATAAATTGCAAATTTATTCTTGACCTTACAGCGCACTGTAATGGTGTAATGGGGGTGTAAGGAGGAGACGATATGACAATCATTATCATGCCATCGTGCAACATGACCGCTTCTAAGGATAATAAGAACCATCTTTATATATTAAAAATGGTAAAGAAGTAATGTAGAGAAATAGTGTAAAAAATAGTGTAAAAAAATCACCCCTATACATCATGCGTGCAAACCGGGCATAAAAGCTACGGCTACTTCGCAATAATGTATAGGGGTGATTTTTAGTTGTATAAATTACATATGCTGTAGGATTCGGGTTACAAAACATGCTAAATCCCTAGCCGTGTATAACGTATTATATTTATGCATATCACGACTTTGGGAGAAGCTTAGATGTT
>OJNH01002226.1_pt1 | contig 13832 bp, 14 predicted proteins | sample 1597361 | NCBI WGS metagenome assembly OJNH01 (sample SAMEA2452136, study PRJEB22498) | human gut metagenome | biome: human feces; feature: human gut; material: feces | place: Australia | collected 2012
ATAAATTATTAAGAATTTTAAAAAATATATAAAGACTATACTTCAAAAGTATAGTCTTTATGTCTTTATTAATGTAATTCTATTATTGCATGTAGTACACTATCATCTTGACTTTTAACAATTATAATATGCTTTCCATCTACTAAATTATATTTGCATTTAACTATTTCTCCTAATTTTATTTCTTTTTTATATGTAATTCTAACATTGTTTAATTCTCCATTTTGTAAAACTTCTTCTGGTAGAACTTCATTTGCTAAATCTAGATAATTTAAATTGTGCATATGATTATTTACATCTATATCTGATCTTCTTATATTATATTCTTTTTCAATTTTATATTTTTCTAATTCATGCATTTTAGGAAAATCTTCATCGGGAAATGCAGATTTTTCAAATTCTGGCTGATATCTTTCAAGTATCTCTGGTTCTACTTTTACTATCTTTTCTTTTTGTGTGTCTACTAAAACCCACTTTGAAGTTGCAAGACCTATTACATTACCTTTCTCATCATAAATCTTAAAATCTCTATATGCATAACACTTAATAGCATTTTTAGACCATGTTTCTACTTTAATTTTTTCTTTATATTTAGGTCTTTTTATAACCTGTAATTTCCATTCTAATAATAACCAAGTTAAATGTGTCTTACAAATGTCAAATATTCCATATCCAGCTAAATCTGAATGTGTTCCACCAACATCTTCTAAATAACTTAATATAGCCTTATTGGTTGCTTTTTGTTTTCTGTCTATTTCTGATAATTTTACTGTATATTCACTATCTACAATCATTTTATTTCCTCCGATTTCTGTTGTTCAAATATGAATTCAAAGATGTATGTATATATTCATTAGTCTTTTTTATATCCTGGCTTTTCTAATAATTTAAACATATTCGTTTTGTACTTTTCAACACCTGGTTGATTAAATGGATTAACTCCAAGTATCATTCCAGACATTGCACATGCTTTTTCAAAGAAATATATTAAATGTCCTATAGTTTCCTCTGTCAAAGTTGGTAACTCTATTACTATATTAGGTACATCTCCTGAAACATGTGCCTCTATTGTTCCTTCCATAGCTTTTTTATTTACATAGTCAAGTCCTTTACCAGCTAAATAATTTAATCCATCTAAATTGTCTTCTTCTTCTTTTATTATTATATCTGAACTTGATTTTTCTATTCTTATTACTGTTTCAAATAAGTTTCTTCTTCCCTCTTGAATATATTGACCCATTGAATGTAAGTCTGTAGTAAAATCTACCCCTGCTGGAAATATTCCAAGTAAATCTTTTCCTTCACTTTCTCCAAATAATTGCTTCCACCATTCTATAAAGTAGTGCATTTTAGGTTCATAATTTACTAAAATTTCTGTATTTTTATATAGTTTGTATAAGATGTTTCTAATAACTGCATATTGATAACATATGTTATATTTTAAATTAGGATCTTCATATTTTGATTGAGCAGTTCTTGCTCCCTCCATTAATTTGTCTATATCTATTCCTGCAACTGCTATTGGTAATAATCCTACAGCAGTTAATACTGAATATCTTCCACCAACATTATCTGGAATTACAAATGTTTCATATCCCTCTGAATTTGCAAGTGTTTTTAATGCTCCCTTTTCTTTATCTGTTGTAACATATATTCTACTTCTTGCTTCTTCTATTCCATATCTATTTTCTAACATTTCTCTAAAAATTCTAAATGCAACTGCTGGTTCTGTTGTTGTTCCAGATTTTGATATTACATTTACTGAAAAATCTTTTGTTCCAAGTACTTCTATTAAGTCATTTATATAATTTGGACTTAAATTATTTCCTACATATAATATTTGTGGATGTTTTCTTTTTTCTTCTGATAACATATTATCAAATGTATTTGTTAAACTCTCTATTACTGCTCTTGCGCCTAAATATGAGCCTCCTATTCCTATCACAATAAGAACTTCTGAATCTTCTTTAATTTTTTCAGCTACCATTTTTATTCTTTCAAATTCTTCTTTATCATAATTTGTTGGTAATTCAATCCATCCAACAAAATCTTCTTCATCATTTGCTCTTTTATGTAATTCTTGATGTATTTGTTCTACTTTCTCTTTATATTTCATAATCGCTTTTTGATCTATACCTGTGTTTTTTAAATTAAGTTTTAAATTCATCATTCTATTTTTCCTCCTCTTTCAATTCATCTATGATAACTTTATAATCAGAAGCCATCAATATCGCTGTTCCAGCAACTAAAATATTAGCTCCTGCATCTTTTACTCTTTTGGCTGTTTTTAAATTAATTCCACCATCAACTTCAATGTCTACTTCTAATTTTTTTCTTTCTATATATGTTTTTAATGTTGAAATTTTAGCTATCATATCTGTTATTAATGTTTGACCACCTTTGCCTGGCTCTACTGTCATTATTAAACACATATGAATATAAGGTAAATATTCATAAATTTCTTCTATTGGTGTTTCTGGTTTTATAGCAATCCCTACTCTTGAACCTTTTTCTTTTATTAAATTAATATTTCCCATAATTTCTTCTTTATTTTGACATGCTTCTAAATGAAATGTTATTATATTAGGTTCTACAGCAGAAAATACTTCTATTCCTGTTTCTACATCTTCTACCATCAGGTGTATATCCATTGGTAAATTAGATATTCTTTTGATATAACTACTATATTCTATCATATTTTGATATGTGTTTTTTTCTACAAATTTTCCATCCATTACATCTATATGAAAATAATCAGTTTTCGATTTTTCTAATGCAAAAAATGTTTCTGCTTCTTTTCCTTTTTCTACAGTTAGGATTGATGTTGATACTTCTATCATCTTATTCACTCCTTTTTATTTTTTGTTTATATTGTACTATTAGATATTAAAAATAGCAAGCTTTTTCTTTAGAAAAAACTTACCCTTATTCTGTAACTACCACTTATATTTTTCTTTTTCTTGTAGCTCTTCATAAATCTTACAATACCTTTCATATCTTTCTTGTGAAATTTTACCATCTTGTATAGCCTTTTTTATTCCACAATTCTGTTCTTTTATATGAGTACATCCGTACAAATTCACAATTTTGAATTTCATTTTTAAATTCTCTAAAGCATTTATCTATTTCTGTAATTTCTATCTCATTTATTTCAAAGCTTGAAAAACCCGGTGTATCAGCAATATATGTATTTTCCTCTAGTTTATATAATTTTGTATCTGTTGTTGTGTTTTTACCTTTTTTGTTTTTATTACTTATTTCACCCTCTTGAGTTTTTTCTGTATCAAATAATGCATTTATTATACTTGACTTTCCAACTCCTGAATTTCCAGAAAATACACTTATTTTATTTTTTAATACTTCTTTTACTTTATTTATTCCTATATTTTGTTTTGCACTTGTCGCTATTACTTTATATCCAATTTTTGAATATATGTTTTTTATATTTTCATATGTGTCCTTTAAATCACATTTATTTATTATTATTATAGGCTCAATTTCTAGTTTTTCTGAATATGCTAATTGCTTATCTAACATTAATAAATCTGGTTTTGGATTTTTCGTTGATATAATAAATATTATTTGATCAATATTAGCTATTTTAGGCCTTTTTATTTCATTTTTTCTTTTTTTTATTTTTTCTATTATTGCTTCATTTTTTTTATCGTCTATTACTTCTATTTCCACTTTATCTCCCACAAGTGGCTTTATATCTTGATTCTTGAATTTTCCTCTTGCATGAGCTTCATATACTTTATCTTGTGTTTCTATTTTATATCTATTTGATATGTTTCCTATTATTACTCCCTGCATATTATTCCTCTCTTTTTCTTTTACTATAACATATTTTTTTATAAAAAACAATCTTTTCTCTTGACTTTTCACTCCATTTGGCTGTATACTTGTTTTGTATTTTTTCATATTTTTTATCAATTTATTTTTTTATCTAGTAGTACATTTGGTACTCATTTTTCAAATGATAGGAGGTGATTTTATGGATATTAACGAAAAATTTGACTTAATTTTGGATAAGCTTACAAAACTTGACAAAATAGATTCTATTGAACAAAGACTTGAAAAAGTTGAACAAAAACTTGATGAACATGACAAGCTGTTTAATGCTATTTTAGCTAGGTTAGATGAACATGACAAACTATTCAAAGCTATTTTCGATAAATTAGATGAATATGACAATCAATTTAAATCTATTAATTACAGATTTGATGGACTTTTAAAAGAACTAAAAAAAGACTTCACAAAAATTGAAGAAAAATTTGATGATATTGATGAACGATTTAATGAAATCGACAATAGATTCGATAATTTAACAACAAATATAGCTTTAGTTTAGTATCTTTACAAAAATTTCAAAAACCTATACATTGGTTCACTACCTTTGTATAGGTTTTATATTTTACTTAAATTCCACTGAATTTGTATCATTTAAATTAACTGACTTTGTATCTGAAGCTAACTGATTACCTTTTGAATCCTTTACAACAACTTTAATGCTTACTGTTCCAGCGGTCTTTATAGATGTTGTATATTTTTCATTATCTCTTTTAGTAGGTTTTGCATTATATTCTTTATCATCAACATATACAGAAACAGTAACTTGTTCTGCTACAATTTCTTTTCCATCTTCATCAGTTTCTTTAGTATATCCTGTTATTGATGCTACATTTACATTTATTTGACATTCTTTATCTTCATCATATTTATTAACTGTTAATGTTATTTTGCTACCCTCATCAACTGTTGTTCCTGAACTAATACTTTGTTCTAAAACAACACCATTTGTTTGAGATTTATCTTTACTGTAATTTATTTTTTCTACAACTAATCCTAATCCTTGTAGAGTTTGTTTTGCTGTTTCTTCATCTTGCCCAACAACAGATATTACATTAACTTGTTTTATTCCTGTACCAATACTTATATAAACTTTAATAGTATCTCCTGCATTTACAGTTTCGCCCTCTGCCTTTTCTTGTTTAATTATTATTCCTGCTTCAACTGTTTTACTTGTTTCTTCTTGAAAATCTAGTTTAATTTTAGATTCATCTGCTATATCTTCAGCTTTTTCTTTTGTTAGACCTTTTAATTTTGGTACTGTAGTCGTTTCTGTTCCTTTACTTACAACAACTTTAACATCTGTATTTTCCTTTATTCTTCTACCCTCTACATATGGTGGATTTTGTGATATAATCTGTCCCTCTGGAACTTCTGTATTATATTCCTGCCCCTCTTCAACATAGTTTAATTTGTTTTGTTTTAATATATCTTTTACCTCATCTACAGTTTTTCCAACTAAATTTGGAATCTCTACATCCTTAGGTCTTGTTGCATTTGAAATTCCTATTGTTAATCCTATTGTAATAACAAATAACAGAATTAATCCTACTATTGATGATAATGCTTTATGCTTCTTTATAAATTCTACAAATTTATTTTTTTTCTTTCCATCTTTACTATTACTACTTTTTTGCTTTCTACTTTCTTCTTCTAATCCTACTGTAGAAATTCTTTGTGTTGGAAAATCATTTTGATAATCATTATTATCTACAAAATCACCATTTGGTTCTTTTAAAGCTCTTTTTAAATCCAATAACATCGCTGTTGCATTTTGATAACGTAAATTTGTGTCTTTTCTTAATGCTTTCATTATTATATCATTAACAGCTAAAGGAACATTAGGATTTATTTCGATTGGAGGTGTTGGTTCTTCTTGCATATGCTTTAATGCAACAGATACAGGTGTATCAGCATCAAAAGGTACTTTTCCTGTAAGCATTTCATACATTACAACTCCTAATGAATATAAATCTGATTTTTCATCTGTAAATCCTCCTCTTGCATGTTCTGGTGAAAAATAATGTACAGAACCAATCGTTGTTCCAAATGCTGTAATCGTTGAATTTGAAACTGCTTTGGCTATTCCAAAATCTGTAACTTTTGCAACACCATCTTCAGTAATAATTATATTGTGTGGTTTTATGTCTCTATGTATAATATGATTTTTATGTGCTGTTTCTAGTGCTGATGCAATTTGACCTGCAATATTTACTGACCATTTCCAAGGAAGTGGTCCCTTTTCTTCTATGATTATTTCTTTTAATGTTTTTCCTTTAATTAACTCCATTACTATATAATATAAGTTACCATCAACACCTACATCATATACTGAAACAATATTGGGATGTGTTATACTTGCAGCTGATTGTGCCTCTACTTCAAATCTTTTTATAAATTCTTCATCAGTAGTAAATTCATCTCTTAGAATTTTTACCGCTACATATCTATTTAGCACATGGCATTTAGCTTTATATACTGTTGCCATTCCGCCACTGCCAATTTTTTCGATAATTTCATATCTATTTCCCAACAATCTACCTTTTAAATCCATTTTTATATCTCTCCTTATAGGTTATATGTTTTTTATTATTACAACTGTTATATTATCTAACCCACCATTTTCATTTGCTAAGTTTACAAGCTTGATAGGTGCTTTTTCTATATTTCCTTTTGCAATTCTAAATATATCTTCTTGTTTTACCATATTTGTTAAACCATCTGACGACATAAGTAAAATATCTTCTCTTAAAAATCCTTTAACTGATACGTCTGGCTCAACAAATGCATTACACCCAAGTGCTTTCATAAGCATATTTTTTTTAGGATGTTTTTCTGCTTCTTCTTTTGTTATTGTTCCATCTTTCACTAATTTTTGAACATAACTATGGTCTTGTGTTAATTTCCTAATAAAGTCTTTTCTTATTCTGTATATTCTACTATCACCTATATGGCCAATATATGCCTTATTATTATATATTAAACAAACTTCTAAAGTAGTACCCATTCCTTCAAGTTCATTGTCTTCTTTTGACTTTTCATATACTACCATATTTGCATATTCCATACTACTTGCTACTAATTGAATTAAGCTTTCTTTGTCTTTTGGAGTTTCTTTAAAATTATTTTCTATATAACTTTTTGCACATTTTATTGCTAAGTTACTCGCTATTTCTCCTCCTTTGTAGCCTCCCATTCCATCTGCTAATAAATATAATTTGACTTCACTTGACGAATCAGATATATAATATGCATCTTGGTTCATTTCTCTAGCTTTACCTATATCTGATTTTGCATAAGCTATTATCATTATTTCACCTCGTATCTTTCTTTTTTATGTTATATCATACTTTATTATATTTTTCAATCATTTGTCCATTTTTATTATTACAAATTTTTTCTTCTCAACTGTCCACATGCCGCATCAATATCTGAACCCAATTCACGTCTAATAGTTGCAACGATTCCATGTTCATTTAAATAATCTCTAAATTTCATAATATTTTCATTTGAGCTTTTAGAATATGCTCCATTTTCAATTTTGTTGATTGGTATTAAATTAATATGACATAACATTCCTTTTAAAAGATGTACTAGTTCTTTAGCATCTTCCAAATTATCATTATTATCTTTTGCTAATGCATATTCAAATGATATTCTCCTATTTGTTTTATTAATATAATCTTTACAGGCTTGTATTAATTCTTCTATTGGGAATGCATTGTTTACAGGCATCATACTGCTTCTTTTCTCATTATTCGTAGCATGTAATGATATTGATAATGTACATTGAATATTTTCGTCTGCAAGTCTGTAAATTCCTGGTACTAAACCACTTGTTGAAACACTTATATGTCTTGCACCTATATTTATTCCTTTTTGATTATTTATTATTCTAATTGCATTCACAACATTATTATAATTATTTAACGGTTCACCAATCCCCATAAATACTACATTTGAAATTCGTATTCCATTGTCTCTTTCAACTGCAAGAATCTGTTCAACTATTTCTCCTGAACTTAAATTTCTGATAAAATTAATTCCTGTTGAAGCACAAAACTTACATCCCATCTTACACCCTATTTGTGATGATACACATATACTATATCCATGATGATAGCTCATTAATACTGTTTCTATTGCATTTCCATCTAAAACATCAAATAAATATTTTTTAGTTCCATCTGATGATTCTTGCTTTTTTAGTATTCTAAAATTATGCATTTCATATTCTTGTTTTAATTTTTCTCTTAATTCTAGTGATAAATTTGTCATATCATCAAAGCTTGTAACTTTTGCTTCATATAACCATTTGAATACTTGCTCTGCTCTAAAAGGCTTTTCTCCCATTTGTACAAATTCTTCTTTTAATTCTGGCAAATTATAATCTTTTATATTTTTCATTATTTTTTTCTCCTAATAATCCAATCTTTTTGACATTTGATTGGTAACATCATTTTTACTTTTTGGTCTTTAACTCCTGGATTAACCACATCCATTTCTTCATCAGTATCAAAGTCCCATAATTTATCAATTTTAAATTCAACTGCTTCTAGTTGATTTGGTACTAATATTTCTAAAGTATCTCCAACTTGTAATCTGTTACGAATATTTATAATTGCCTTTTCACCATCATAGTCAACAACTTTTCCACCAAATTGATATTTTTCATTATATTGATGTCCATCATATTCCTGAATGTGTTTGTTTTTTCTATCATTAAAATAAAATGTTGTTAACTCTCTTGTCTTTATTTTTTCAATCTCTTTCATATACTTATCTGTATCATAATTTTTAGGGTCTTTTATATAATCATCAATCGCATTTCTATAAACATTTACAATACTTGCTACATAATATTCTGTTTTTAAACGACCCTCTATTTTTAAACTATCTATTCCCATATCTATTATTTCAGGAAGTTCTTTTATTAAACATAAATCTTTTGAAGAAAATATGCTTGTACCATATTCATTTGTCTCTATCGGCATAAATTCACCTGGGTTGTTTCTTTCTTCTGCATATAACTTATATGACCATCTGCAACTCTGTGCACAATCTCCTAAATTAGCACTTCTACATGTTAAAAAATCACTTAAGAAACATCTACCAGAATATGCAAAACATATTGCACCATGTATAAATATTTCAATTTCCATATCTTCAGGTTTGTTTTCCATAATATATCTCAACTGCTCTTTGTTCATTTCTCTTGCCATTATCATTCTTTTTGCACCATTTTTACGCCAGAAATTGCAGTCATGTAAACTTACTATGTTAGCTTGTGTACTTACATTTATTGCAACACTTGGTGCATATTGTTTTAATACTTCTATTACTCCTCCATCTGCTGCTATAATTCCATCTGGCTTTAATTCTTCAAGTTTCTTTGCCATTTCTATAATTTCATCATATTTCTCGTCCCATGCAAAAATATTTAATGTTACATATACTTTTTTTCCTATACTGTGTGCATATTTTACTGTTTTTTCTAAATCATCATCTTGCATATCTGCTCTTGTTCTTAATGATAGTGATGATGTCCCACAATACACTGCATCTGCCCCGTATAAAAATGCTATTTTTGCTTTTTCATATGAACCTGCTGGTGCTAATAATTCTACTTTTTTCATTTAATAAAACTCCTTTTTATATTATTTTATTTAAATTGGTAATTCAGATATATCTGAAATTTTAACTACCTTTATTGTATTTTCTAAATTTTCATCTGTTTTATATTTAACTAAAATATAGTTTTGTGTATGTCCTTTATAATATGTTATTCCATTTTTATTTTCTTTATCTTCAAATAATACTTCAACTTCTTGTCCAATAAGCTGTTGATTATACATTTTTTGATTTTCATTTGATAGTTCAATTAATCTCTTACTTCTTAATTCTTTTATATTTCCATCAATTTGTTCTTTCATTACAGATGCTCTTGTTCCTTTTCTTGGAGAATATGGAAATACATGCATTTTATATAATTTTATTTCTTTTAAAAATTGATATGTAGTTTCAAATTCTTTTTCTGTTTCTCCTGGAAATCCAACAATAATATCTGTTGTTAATATTACATCATTATAGTATTTTCTTAATCTATTTATTATTTCTCGTACTTCTTCTGTTGTATATTTTCTGTTCATTCTTTTTAATGTTTCATCACATCCACTTTGTAAAGATAAATGAAAGTGATGAGATATTTTTTCTAATTTTATTAGTCTTTTCATAAAATCTTCAGTAATTATTTTAGGTTCAAGTGAACCTAAACGAATCCTCTTGATTCCCTCTATTTCATTTATTTTTTCTAATAATTCTATTAAACCATTTTCATTACCAAAATCTTTTCCGTATGACGCAACATGAATTCCTGTAATTACAACTTCTTTTATTCCGTTTTTGGCAATTTGTGTTATTTCTTTAATTATACTTTCTAGATTTCTACTTCTAACTCTTCCTCTTGCATATGGAATAATACAGTAAGAACAAAATTGATTACATCCATCTTGAACTTTTATAAATGCTCTTGTCTTTTCTGTATATGTAATTTGCCCCATGTCTTCAAATTCTTTTTTTGTAGCTATATCTTGTATTTCTATTAATTTACTTTTATCTTTTATAAATTCTTCTACATATTGCACAATATTTGATTTTTCTTCATTTCCAAGTACTATATCAATCTCAGACATATTTTCTAAATCATTTTTTGCAACCTGTGCATAACATCCTACAGCTACAATTATTGCATTTGGATTTTTTTCTTTTACTTTTCTTAATGAATGTCTTGATTTTCTATCAGACATATTTGTTACTGTACAAGTATTTACTACACAAATATCTGATATATCTTTATTCATATCTACAATTTCATAACCGGCTTCTTTAAATTTTTGTGTCATTGCATTTGTTTCATATTGATTTACTTTACATCCTAATGTATAAAAACTTACTCTTTTCATTTTTACCGCATTCCTTTCTTAATGCATATAAAACAGGTTGAAAAGAATTATTTTTCAACCTGTTTCTTTCTTTTTTATATAAGTGTTGCTCCAATAATTCCCGCATCATTTTTTAACTTTGCAAGTTTAATTATTATATCACACCTTTTATTAAATAGCAAATTTCCATTTATTAATGTATTTTTTAGTGGTTCATATAATATATCTTTATATTCTGCAAAACTTCCACCTATACATATAGCTTCTGGTTCAAATATATTAATAATATTTGAAATTCCTATACTTAAATCTTCTACATAGTTATTTAACATATATTTTAATGTTATATTATCCGGGTTTTTTCGTATAAATTCTCTTATTGTTTCTCCTCCCATACTACTTAAATTAAATTCTTCTTTTATCTTTTGTTTAAATCTTTTTAAACTTGCATAAGTTTCAAAACAACCTCTTTTTCCACAATTACACAAGTTACCATTTTTTTGAATTATTGTATGGCTAAACTCAAATCCAGGTACACCTTTAGGTTCTAGCATTTTCCCATCATAAATTACAGCTCCACCTATTCCTGTTCCTATACATAAAAAAACACTATTTTGATATGGTGCTAATTCTCCATATTCTTTTTCTGCTAATGTAGCACATTTTGCATCATTTTTTAATTTTACACTGATTTTTAGATTTTCCTCTAGTTTTTGAGCTAAATCATAATTTTCTATTCCTAGATTTACTGCTTTCACTATTTTATTTTCAGATATTGTTCCAGGTATTGCTATGCCTACACTATCTACTTCATATTCTTTTTTTATTTTTGTAACACTTTCTATTATAAATTCTTCTATCTGTTTTTCTATGTCTGTTTTATCTACTATGAATTTTTCTTCTTTTAACAAAATAGAACCATTATTATCAACTAGTCCTATTCCTATATGACTTCCTCCTATGTCTATTCCAATTTTCATATTAGTTTCATCCTTTCAAAATTATATAGTAGTTTTTAAAAAATACAATCATGACAAAAACAATTATATTACTAACTCCTATAAAATATCCAACTGGAATCCTGTTAAGTTTAATTTTTTTATTTCCATTTTTCTTTTGTGCTACTTTTGATATTAAAAGAAAAACTAATATTTCTATTAATACCATCACCATTGTGTACATATATATTTTCATTCCAGAAAAAATTAATATAAAATTAAACAACATTAAAATTCCAATCTCATAACTATCTTTTGCATATCTCCTAACAAAAAATGTATCTATTGTTAACAATATTACATATATTCCTAAGTAAACTATATTAACATATATACTTGTAGCTTCTACTATATATAAATATACAATGTATATTAAAGATAGTAATATTCCTCTTGAAATAACTTTTTTTTCTATTTTTATATGTTCTTTGTCTATTCCTGCTATTACTGTCAATACTGCTACATATAAAATTGTAAATATATATAATATTATTGATGATAAATTAAATTTGTTTGTATAAATTTTAAATTCTTTAGCAAAAAGTACAAATAATATACCTCCAAGTAATAAATATAATAATTTTACTACTTTTTTTGAAAATTTTGATTTATTACTTGAATCAAGACGTAATACATATTTTTTCGTTATACTTATATTTCTAGGTATTCTATATATCTCATTTTCTAAAAAATATCCTACTATAATTCCTATTAAAAATAATGTTCCATATAAAAATATATTCATTTTTCTACCTTCTTTAGTTATCTATATTATTCACAGAATTTTGTGTATTATTAGATTCTTGTGTGTTCTGAACATTCTGTGTATTTGAATTATTTTGTATATCTTTTGATTTTTGGGGATTTACAAAAAACATTGCTATTATTATTCCTACTATAATTATTGAAATTACAGTTGTTATTAATATTTCTAATATTGTAGCTCCTTTTTCTTCTTTCATATTGCATTCATTCCCTTCATTTATACTTATTATATTTTATATGTTTTGACTAAAAAGTCAATATTTTTTCGTAAAATGTCATCTAATTGTTTTTTTTGTAATACTTTTGTAATATTAATTTGCATAATATTCTTTTTTTAGGAAATACTGTTGATAATAAAATAAGGAGGTCATTATGAAACCATTAGATTCAAAAAAAGATTACCAAAATTATGTAGATAAAAAATCACCTAATTCTCCAATCTTAAAAAATTGCTTTAATGCATTTGGGGTTGGTGGTTTAATTTGCTCAATCGGTCAAATAATTATGGATATTTGTAAATATAGGGGTCTTTCACAAGAAACATCTGGTACTATAGTTTCTATTATTTTAATTGCAATTAGTGCATTTTTAACTGGTCTAAATATTTTTAATAAAATTGGTAAATTTGCTGGTGCAGGTTCACTAGTTCCTATTACAGGTTTTGCTAATTCTATTGTTTCTCCAGCTATGGAATATAAGTCAGAAGGTTATATTATGGGTGTTGGTGGAAAAATGTTTACAGTAGCAGGTCCTGTTCTTGTTTTTGGTATTTCAGCTTCTATAATTGTAGGACTTGTATATTTAATTTTTAATACTCAAGCTATAACTTTAGTTTAACATTAAAAATTGAAAGGAGTTTAGTTTATGCAAAAATTAGGAAAACAAACAATAAAATTTGATAATCCTCCCATTATTACAGATGTTGCTTCTATTGTAGGACCTAAAGAAGCTAATGGTCCTCTTGCAAAATATTTTGATCAATGTTTAGATGATGAATTTTGGGGAGAGAAAACTTGGGAAAAATCTGAAAGTAAAATTATAAAAGAAACTGTTAATATGGCTATCTCTAAGTCAGGAGTTTCTTCAAGCGATATAGAATATTGTTTTGCAGGTGATTTACTAAATCAGTGTATTTCTTCTAGTTTTGGTTTAAGAGAACTTAACATTCCATTCTTAGGAATATTCGGAGCTTGTTCTACATTCGTTGAGGGATTAAGCCTTGGAGCAATAATAATTGAAGCCTGTGCTCAACATGTTATATGTGCTGCTTCTAGTCATT
>OJNH01002228.1_pt1 | contig 13814 bp, 9 predicted proteins | sample 1597361 | NCBI WGS metagenome assembly OJNH01 (sample SAMEA2452136, study PRJEB22498) | human gut metagenome | biome: human feces; feature: human gut; material: feces | place: Australia | collected 2012
AAGACCGGATGGTGGCTGGAATATTTATAAAAACGGTGGCAGAGTTGATATGGGCATTGATGCGGTAGAATGGGCGATGAAGGCAGACAAGTTAGGTGCCGGAGAGATCCTGCTTACCAGCATGGATTGCGATGGAACGAAAGATGGCTATGATCTGGAGTTGACCAAGATCATTTCGGATAATGTATCAATTCCGGTAATCGCATCGGGCGGTGCGGGCAAGTTAGAGCATTTTCGCGATGCCTTTACGGAAGCGGGAGCAGATGCGGTATTAGCGGCTTCGTTATTCCATTATAAAGAGCTGGAGATCAGAGAAGTGAAGGAATATTTACGAGATCAGGGCATTAGTGTTCGATTGTAGGAAGAGCATAGAATGGAGAGTACCAATGGCAATGATAACCAATGACTGGCTTGATGCGGTAAAGCCGGAATTTAGCAAGGAATATTATAAAGACCTGTTTTGTTTTGTGAAAGACGAATATAGCAAGTGTGTTGTGTATCCGCCTGCAGATGACATTTTTAATGCGTTCCATTTTACGCCTCTTTCCAAAGTGAAAGTTCTAATATTAGGACAGGATCCATATCATAATGTGCACCAGGCACATGGACTTAGTTTTTCGGTGCCACAGGATCAGCGGGAGATACCACCGTCGCTGCAAAATATATATAAAGAATTGCACAATGATCTGGGCTGTGATATCCCGGACAACGGATACTTAAAGAAGTGGGCGGATCAGGGAGTACTATTGTTGAACACAGTGTTGACGGTGCGGGCTCATCAGGCAGGTTCCCATCAGGGCAAAGGCTGGGAACAGTTTACAGATGCAGTCATTCAGGCAGTTAATGCACAGGATCGGCCGATCGTTTATATGCTGTGGGGCAGACCGGCACAGAGCAAGATCCCGATGTTGACCAATCCGAAACATTTAGTACTGAAGGCTCCGCATCCAAGTCCATTGTCTGCATACCGCGGCTTTTTTGGATGCAAACATTTCAGTAAAGCAAATAGTTTCTTAGAGGAGCATGGTATCGCACCAATCGACTGGCAAATTGAAAATTGCCATTGATGTGTGATATAATGAGCGAGAAACATTACTACCAACAGGACGGGAGGTTCTGGGATTATGAATTTAAGTGACGCAGAGAAGAAGGCAGTAGTTTCTGCAGAGGCACAATTACCGGACGATTTTGTGTTTGGTTTAGATATAGGAACGAGAAGTATCGTGGGGACGGTCGGTTATAGACAGCCTGACGGTCATTTTGTCGTTGTGGCACAGGCCGCAGTGCAGCATGAAACAAGGGCAATGTTAGATGGTCAGATCCATGATATTGGTAAAGTAGCAGATACGATCCGATCTGTGAGTGATCAATTGGAACAGTTGACGGGCAAGAAGTTAAATAATGTATGTATTGCTGCTGCCGGTCGTGTATTAAAGACAGTAGAGCAGGAAGCGGAAGTTACCTTTACGACAGAGACTGTTGTGACGACAGAACATGTGTATTCGCTTGACATGCTTGCGGTAGAAAAGGCACATGAGACATTGCGGCAGTCTGATAACAGTGGACTCAAATATTATTGTGTCGGTTACTCGGTCATGCGTTATTATCAGAATGATTATCCGATTACGAATTTGGAGGGGCATAAATGTTCTAAAATACGTACAGAGTTGATCGCAACATTTTTACCGGAAGAAGTTGTGGATGGATTGTATGCAGCCGTGGAACGTGCAGGCTTACATGTCGAAAATCTGACGTTAGAGCCAATTGCTGCGATCAATATTGCAATACCGGAACGTTTTCGCTTGTTGAATATTGCATTGGTTGATGTTGGAGCGGGAACTTCTGATATATCGATCACGAAAGATGGCAGTATTATCGCCTATGGCATGATACCTGCGGCAGGTGACGAATTAACAGAATGTATTGCCAAGCATTATTTGGTAGATTTTCAGGAAGCAGATCGCATGAAGTGCGAGAGTACCGAGCAGGAAGAAGTAGAATTTCAGGATATTATGGGACTGCCGATGACAGTAAAGTCTTCAGATATTGCAGAGGTTGTTCGAGAAAATGTGCAATCGATCACAAAACAGGTTGCAGAGAAGATCATAGAATTAAATGGAGATAAGTCAGTAAGTGCTGTGTTTGTTGTCGGAGGCGGCGGTAAGATCACAGGATTTACGGAATGTCTGGCAGAGTATTTGGGAGTGGCAAAAGAAAGGGTTGCATTGCGTGGTTCGGAAGTGCTTCGTGAGGTTACGTTTCTGCGTCAGGATTTAGAGATAGATTCTCTGCTGGTTACACCGATCGGTATATGTATGAATTATTATGAGCAACGTAATAATTTTGTGTTCGTCTCTGTGAATGGGGAGCGTATTAAGCTTTATGATAAGGGAAATCTTACGGTTATAGATGCTGCGCTTCAAAAAGGGCTTACGAATGATAAGGTATTTCCACAGCGAGGCGATGCAGTTGCCTATTATGTACAGGGAAACTTACGTATGCAGCGGGGAGAGCCGGGAGAATCTGCGGTTATCCGCGTGAATGGAGAGGAAGCTTCCATTGCAACGCCAATTCATCAAAATGATGTGATAGAAATTGAAGTATCGACGAAGGGAAAGCCGGGAAGCATAGAGATACAAGCACTGCCGGAGTACAAGAGTGCGATTTCTTTCTATGTCAATGGCGCCAAGGTCGACTGTCCTTGCTTTGTCTCTGCAAACGGGCAATTGGTATCTGCGTATTATGAAATTCAAAATGAAGATAAGATTGAGATATTGCCATATTACACATTGGAACAGCTGTTAGACTTTATGGATATTGCTGCGGAGGGGGAAGTACTTGTCAATCATGTTCCGGCGAATCTGCAGACAAAGGTATACGAGAATTTCTCGGTAGATTGCCAAATAACGGACAAGTTTCATGAGACGGAAGCTGTGCCGCAGGAATCCATGAGCAGCAGTGATATGGCAGCTATAGACCGATCGCACGAACCGATGCCTGTCAGTGATACAACAGATGAGAGTCAATCGTCAGAAACAGTAAACACAGAGAATGTCACAGATGAGCAGCAGAGTCAGAGCTTTGATCCGGAGAAAGATTTTGCGATCACGGTGAACGGCGAACCTTATGCGTTGCGTGGAAAGACACATTATATATTAGTGGATGTGTTAGATATTTACCCGATTGACACCAGTAAGGCGCATGGCGATTATATGGAGATTAAGATAAATGGTATGGATGCAGAATTCAGCCAGCCTTTAGCAGAACACGATGCCGTTATCCTGCGCTGGGTTACCCGTTAGGACTTTAGTAACTCTGGGCGTAAAGTATGCGGTGGAGAAAGGAATGTAGTAATATCATGAAAGTTTGCAGTATAGCCAGCGGAAGCAGTGGAAACTGTATTTATGTCGGCACAGAGAAAACAAACATATTGATAGATGCCGGCATTAGCCGGAAAAGAATTGTGGAGGGACTACACAGTATTGGCGTCGAACCGGAGCAGTTAGACGGCATTTTTGTGACACATGAGCATTCAGATCATATTCAAGGAATACCCATGATGGCAAAGCAATTTGAAGTGCCGATCTATGCAACGGGAGGCACATTAGATCAAATCTGTGAAAAGGATAAAAAAAATGTCATAAAAAGAGAAAATCTATTTCAACTTTATGCAGATCAACCGGTAGGAATGGGTGATATGCAGATCATGCCATACAAAATGTCACATGATGCTGCTGATCCGGTATGTTATACTGTGGAAGCAGACGGGCAAAAGGTCAGCATGGCAACCGATCTGGGGGTGTACGATGACTACATTGTAGATCATTTAGAGGACAGCGATGTGTTGCTGATTGAAGCAAATCACGACATCAGTATGTTGGAGGCAGGACATTATCCGTATCCGCTCAAGCGTCGTATTTTGGGAGAATGGGGACATTTGTCCAATGAGGACTCCGGACGGCTGTTATGCAGTTTGATGGGGGATCATTTGAAATATGCATTTTTGGCACATTTATCCAAAGAGAACAATTATCCGGCATTGGCATATGAAGCAGTACGATGCCAGATATGGGAGGAAATGGGCTCTAAAGAAGTTCCATTTCAGTTACAAGTAGCCGAGAGGGACAAGCCATCACAGCTTGTTACAATATAAAAAGACATACAGATCATGTATGGAAATGGAGGACATCATGAAAAAAACAGTAGTAACCGTAGTAGGTAAAGATAGCGTAGGGATCATTGCAAAGGTATGCACATATCTTGCAAATAACACCATTAATATTTTGGATATCTCACAGACGATCGTGGGTGGCTTTTTTAATATGATGATGATTGTAGATCTGGAAGACTGCGCCAAAGAATTTGGTGTCGTTGTTGATGAATTAGAGCAGATCGGGGAAGAAATGGGCTGCGTTATCAAGGCACAGCGTGAAGATATTTTTGACAAAATGCATCGTATTTAATGACAGAAATGGAGGATACTATGATTAACATACATGAGGTTTTAGAAACCAATGATATGATAGAAAAAGAAAATCTGGATGTGCGTACAATTACGCTGGGCATTAGCTTGCTTAGCTGCTGCGATAACGATTTGGATCGTTTGATCGACAAGATATACAATCGTATTACAACGGTTGCAAAAGATCTTGTCGAAACAGGAAAGGCAATCGAGAAAGAGTTTGGTATTCCAATTGTAAATAAAAGAATTTCGGTAACTCCGATCGCTTTAGTTGGTGCATCCGCATGTAAAACACCGCAGGATTATGTGCGTATTGCACAGACTCTGGACAAGGCAGCCAAAACGGTAGGTGTCAACTTTATCGGTGGGTACAGTGCCCTGGTGTCTAAAGGAATGACGAAGAGTGATGAACTTTTGATCCAGTCGATCCCAGAGGCTCTTGCAACAACAGATTTTGTCTGCAGTTCCGTGAATTTGGGATCTACAAAGACCGGAATTAATATGGATGCAGTAAAAATGATGGGCGAGATCATTTTACAGACAGCAGAAGCAACCAAAGAGAAAGACAGCATTGGCTGTGCTAAATTAGTTGTATTTTGTAATGCACCGGATGACAATCCGTTTATGGCGGGTGCTTTCCATGGTGTTACGGAGGCAGATGAGATAATTAACGTTGGTGTCAGTGGACCGGGTGTTATGCGCAAGGCATTGGAGTCCGTTCATGGAACAGATTTTGGAACACTTTGTAATACAGTCAAGAAGACAGCGTTTAAGATTACACGTGTTGGCCAGTTGGTCGCAAGAGAAGCATCAGAGAGACTTGGTATTCCATTTGGAATCATTGATCTTTCTTTGGCTCCGACTCCGGCAATTGGCGACAGCATTGCAGATATTTTCGTGGAAATGGGTCTGGAAAAGGCCGGTGCACCGGGAACGACAGCAGCATTAGCGTTGTTAAACGATCAAGTGAAAAAGGGTGGCGTTATGGCTTCCTCTTATGTAGGTGGATTAAGTGGAGCCTTTATTCCGGTCAGCGAGGATCAGGGAATGATCGATGCAGTGACGGAGGGAGCTTTGACTTTAGAAAAATTAGAGGCAATGACTTGCGTATGTTCTGTAGGTCTGGATATGATCGCTATACCTGGCGATACCAAAGCGACAACGATATCCGGCATCATTGCGGATGAGATGGCGATCGGTATGGTCAACCAGAAGACAACAGCAGTTCGATTGATTCCGGTTATTGGCAAAAAAGTCGGAGAAACAGTTGAATTTGGTGGATTGCTTGGCTATGCACCGGTAATGCCGGTGAATGCTTTTGATTGTGAAGAGTTTATTAATCGTGGTGGACGCATCCCGGCACCAATTCACAGCTTTAAAAACTAAGCGATAAGTAACAAAAAGAATCATGTGTATGAATTGTGCCTGATGATTCCGGATTTAGGGATTGTCAGGCACATGGAGGATTAGAGTGAATAATAAAATAAAATCGGCAGATAAAAAAAGACTGCCCTTATGGTCCAAAATATTGATCGGTATTCTGATCGCTGTTATTTTGCTTGGGGGGATCGCATATGGCACATTTACGTATTATTACCATCAAATGAATATCAAAGGATTAGAAGATAATGATACCCCGGCTGCAAAGGAATATTTTGATACCGATGAAAATACCGGTAATTTGGAAGAGTTGGATCCGAATAGTATTCATTTAGATAGTGCAGAGAGCGTCTCTACCAACAAAGATGTTATCAATATTTTGTTGTGTGGTGAAGAGAGTATTGGTGGTGGAAGAGGTCGTACAGATAGTATTATGATCGCTACGATCAATCAAAAGGACAATCAGCTTAAGTTAACTTCTATTATGCGTGATTCGTATGTGCAGATACCGGGATTTTCGGACAATAAGATCAATGCGGCGTACCATAATGGTGGTATGAAAACTTTGATCAAAACGATCAAGAAAAATTTTGGTATTGCTGTAGATGGTTATGTATTGGTTAATTTTGATTCATTTCAAAAAATTGTAGATGCTGTTGGTGGCATTGATATTACGCTGGACGAACAAGAGGTCAAATACTTAAACAGTACAAATTATATATCAGACACATCTAACCATACGTTGACGGTTGGTAAAAATCATATGAACGGGAATCAAGCCCTTGGTTTTGCACGTGTGCGTTATGTTATGCGTGATGGAGAATGCGGTGATTTTGCAAGAACACTTCGGCATCGTACGGTTATGACAGCACTTTATAAACGTGTGATCGACAAGTCAACACTGGAACTGATTGCTATGATACCGAAGATCCTGCCGATGCTTACGACCAATATCAAAAAAGAAGATCTGGTCAACTATATTGCGATGGCAGTACAGGTGCGAGATCAGAACAAAAAGATCTATACGCTCAATGTTCCTGTGGAGGGCGGGTATAAGATCACTCGTGCCAGAAAGATGTCGATCATTTTGCCGGATCCGTTGTCTAAGAGTGTCAATAAAATGCAGAAGTTTATTTATGGTAGTACACTCGCAACCAAGGGGGAAAAAGAAGAGGGTGCCAATATTACGGTTGGTCAGTAAAAATGCATGAGAGATGCAGAATGATCCGGATTGAACAATTGTATACAATTATACATTGACGCAAGTATACTTTTGTGATATGATGTGCCGAGGCGAGCTTGTGCGGATTCGACAAGATCTCACCAAAAGAGTAATGGGAATCAATGAAAGGAGAATGACTATGTCATTAGAATTATCAAAGAAAGCAGCAGCAGTTAAGCCGTCATCCACGTTGGCAATCACTGCTAAGGCAAAGGAATTAAAGGCACAGGGCAAAGATGTAGTAGGATTTGGTGCAGGTGAACCGGATTTTAATACACCGGAAAATATCTGCAATGCTGCTATTGATGCGATTAAGAGTGGCTTTACGAAGTATACGCCTGCTTCTGGAACAAATGAGTTGAAAGAGGCAATTTCTAAGAAATTCAAGAGCTTTAACAATCTGGACTATGCACCGGATCAGATTGTGATCAGCAATGGTGGCAAGCATTCTTTGACAAATATATTTACAGCATTGATCAATCCGGGCGATGAAGTGATCATTCCGGCTCCGTTCTGGTTGAGCTATCCGGAGATCGTAAAGCTTGCAGGAGGTGTTCCGGTTATTGTAAAGACAACCAAGGAGCAGAACTACAAGCTGACCGTAGATGATCTTAAGGCTGCGATCACAGACAAGACCAAAGCTCTTGTATTAAATACACCAAATAACCCAACCGGTATGTTGTATACAGAGGAAGAGCTTCGTGCAATTGCAGAAGTTGTTGTTGCAAACGATTTTTATGTAGTTGCTGACGAGATGTATGAGAATCTCGTTTATGGCGAGCAGAAGCATGTCAGCATTGCATCTCTTGGCAAAGATATTTATGACAGAACAATCACTTGCAGTGGTGTGGCAAAGAGCTATGCGATGACTGGCTGGAGAATCGGTTATACCGGATCTTCCAAAGAAATTGCGAAGATGATGGGTAGTGTACAGAGTCATCAGACTTCTAATCCAAACTCCATTGCACAGAAAGCAACCGTAGAAGCATTAAACGGCCCACAGGACTCTGTTGCAGCAATGCATGATGAATTTGATAAGAGACGCAAATACATGTATGAGAGAATCCAGAAGATGCCGCTTGTCAGCTGCATCGAGCCAATGGGTGCATTTTATGTATTTGTTGATGCCGGTGAAGTATTAGATAAGTCTTACCAGGGTGAGAAAGTCGGTACGGTAGCACGCATGGCAGAGATTTTGATCAATGAGTATAACACCGCAGTTGTACCATGCGCTGACTTTGGTTTTGACGATCATTTGCGTTTGTCCTATGCAATCTCTATTGAGCAGATCGAAAAGGGCTTAGATCGTATCGAAAGTTTCTTAAAAGGTTTGGAATAAATGAAACGAATCAAATACATTATTATTATGGCAGCAGTCCTAGTGACTGCTGTCTGTTTTATGATCACATTTTCAAGAAAGAACCAGGCGGTTAAACCGGACCAAGTGCCAGAAGCCTCTTTTGTGTTTGCAGATAAAGCAGAATCTGAGGGGGATTATAGCTATATTGTGCAGCAGGATACGTCAGGAGATGCATTATTCGGTATTTACCGCACCGATAGCAATGGTGTTGCAAAAGTATATGAAAAGCAATTCTCACATCCGACGATTTTTTGGAAGTATGGCGCGCGAGTGTATATTATACAAGATATTCATGAGAAAAAACAGATACGGACAACGGTTTACGAGGTATCGGATCCGCAGAAACCTGTGGAAGAGCAAACCTATGAGCAGCAAGGCAGTTTGGTGGGAACCAACCTGTCGGGAGAATATCTGTGGGTTGTGACTAAACAAAAGGACAAGCCGTCTGCCGTAAGTCTATATTTGGGATGCAGGACAAGATATCGGTTATACGCTGCCCGGTGGCAGCTTAAAGATCCAAAGAATTCGCCAAAGACGAAAGAGGATATCGTCAATGGAGCCAAAGCATTGCAAAAAAATAAATGGTATCAGCAAGTTCAAGGATCAGATCATACATTAGTTCCTTATGATAGAGATTTAAATTTGCAGGTGAATATAGACTTTGGGAAAGAAGTGACTTTGTGTATGCGATCAGATACCGGGGAGCAGCAGTCCAAAATATATCCTCAAAATCGACCGCAGGAAAATGTGATCGTGGATAACCGACGCGGTTATATTGGATTATGTGTGTGGAATCCGGAAAAATCGACGTATCGGTATGTTTTATTGAATTATAATGCCGCGATAGGGTTTAAGGAAGTGTGGCACAGTGAACAATATGAGACGCCGGTGCTTGGACAGATACGTGCCAATGAGTTGTATTTATTTGCACACGGCACAGGAAAAATACAAGAACTGCCACTCTAACGGCTTTGTCAGAGTGGCAGTTCTTGAAAGAAATCATATATTATGATAAATATTATAAGCGGTCAGCAATATTATAGATCAGCTTTTCACTTTCATCCCATCCAAGGCAAGGATCTGTGATAGATTTGCCATAAACACCATCACCGATCTTCTGGTTGCCCGGTTCAATATAGCTTTCGATCATAACACCTTTGACTAATTTCTTGATCTCATCTGAAACATTACGGTTGTGTAATACTTCATAAACGATCCTTGGCTGCTCGTAGTAGCACTTATTAGAATTTGAATGGTTAGCATCAACGATGCAGGCCGGATTCTTTAGGTTAAGTTTACTGTACATTTCTGCCAGACGGATCATATCTTCATAATGATAATTAGGCTTGCTCTGATCGTGTTTATTAACGGCACCGCGCAAAATAGTATGTGCATACGGATTGCCATCTGTCTTAACTTCCCATCCGCGATACATAAATGTATGACTTCCCTGAGCGGCGATACAAGAGTTGAGCATAATGCTGTAAGTACCGCTGGTTGGATTCTTCATGCCGCAAGGAATATCAATACCGCTGGCAGTCAGACGATGCTGCTGATTCTCTACAGAACGTGCACCAATGGCAACATAAGATAAGATGTCAGAAAGATATGGCCAGTTTTCAGGATAGAGCATCTCATCTGCTGCAAATAAATGAGTTTCAGCGATAGAGCGAAGATGCATCTTGCGCATAGCGATCAGACCTTCAGCAAGATCGGGTGCTTTTTCCGGATCCGGCTGATGAACGATTCCTTTATAACCCTCCCCGGTAGTACGAGGCTTGTTGGTATAGATTCTTGGAATGATAAGGATCTTATCCTTAACTTTATCCTGAACCTTTGCCAAACGGCCAATATAATCACATACAGAATCTTCGTTGTCAGCAGAACAAGGACCAATGATTACTAAAAATTTGTCAGACTCACCGGTAAAGACTTTCTTAATCTCCTCATCTCTTTGTGCTTTTAACTGTTTGTGGGCTTCCGGAAGTGGATATTCGCTTAATAGCTGCTCCGGTGACATCACTTTTTTAACATAGGTTTTTCCCATATTTTTCCTCCTTCTGCTTTGACATTTGCTGCAAAGCGTATTTTATTTTGTTGTTTTTGGCAGGACAAATAGTTTGTCAAATCTGCCATACATAGTCACACAATTTTTTATTGTAAAAGAAGTCGTGTAAATCGTCAATTGAAAAATTGCGGGTTCCGTGGTTGAAAATGACAAGATTTGCTCGTCTTTCCGCCATTTTACAGGCTATTTCCTACATAAATGGTAAGAAATAAAATTTTATTGAGAAAAATGATCAAATAGCGGTTCAAATGAGAAAATATACTTATTTATATCGATCTTTTATCGTAAAAAGCGTGTAAATTCGACAAAATCTACATTGAAATTCTTTACTTTTTGGATGCTTAGTGATAAAATATCTCACAGAATTCATAAATTAAGGAGGATAATTCAAAAATGGCTAGAGCAAAACAGTCTATGGATGGAAATACCGCTGCAGCACACGTGGCGTATGCCTACACAGAAGTAGCAGGTATCTATCCTATCACACCTTCCAGCCCGATGGCAGATTCTGTTGATCAGTGGTCTGCAGCAGGACAGAAGAACATCTTTGGAAACACAGTTAAAGTGGTAGAAATGGAGTCTGAGGCAGGTGCAGCAGGTACCGTACATGGTTCCCTTGCAGCGGGTGCACTTACAACTACATTTACCGCATCTCAGGGTCTTTTACTTATGATCCCTAATATGTACAAAATCGCTGGTGAGCAGTTACCTAGTGTATTCCACGTATCTGCACGTACCGTATCTACACATTCTTTGAATATTTTCGGTGATCACAGTGATGTATATGCTTGTCGTCAGACAGGTTTCGCAATGTTAGCAGAGACAAATCCACAGGAAGTTATGGATTTAAGCCCGGTAGCACATCTTGCTGCATTAGAGGGTAAAGTACCTTTCATCAACTTCTTTGATGGTTTCCGTACATCCCATGAGATTCAGAAGATCGAGAAATGGGATTATGAAGATCTGAAAGATATGTGTCCTATGGACGCAGTTGAAGAGTTCCGTGCACATGCATTGAACCCAGAGCATCCGGCAGCTCGTGGTACTCACGAGAACGGTGATGTATTCTTCCAGCATCGTGAGGCTTGTAACAAGGCTTATGATGAACTTCCGGCAGTTGTTGAGAAGTACATGAAGAAAGTAAATGAAAAATTAGGTACAGATTATGATCTGTTCAACTACTATGGTGCAGCAGATGCAGACCGTGTTATTATCGCAATGGGATCCATCTGTGACGTAGCTGAGGAAGTTATTGATTACTTAACAGCTAAGGGCGAGAAAGTTGGTTTGATCAAAGTTCGTTTGTATCGTCCATGGTCTTCAGAGGCAATTCTTAAGGTGATTCCTAAGACTGCTAAGAAGATCGCTGTACTTGATCGTACGAAAGAGCCTGGTTCTCTTGGTGAGCCATTGTACCTCGATGTAGTTACTACTCTTCGCGAGGCAGGATTAAATGATATCGTGGTAACAGGTGGTCGTTACGGTCTTGGTTCTAAAGATACTCCTCCTTCATCTGTATTTGCAGTATACAAAGAGTTGGAGAAGGATGCTCCTAAGGCTCGTTTCACAATCGGTATTGTCGATGATGTAACAAACTTGAGCTTGCCAGAGGTTAAGCCGGCTCCTATCACATCCGCACCTGGTACAAAAGAGTGCAAGTTCTGGGGTCTTGGTGGAGATGGTACAGTAGGTGCTAATAAGAACTCTACAAAGATCATCGGTGACCATACAGACAAGTACATTCAGGCATACTTCCAGTATGACTCTAAGAAGACCGGTGGTGTTACCATTTCTCACTTACGTTTTGGTGATAACCCGATCAAGAGCCCATACTATATTAATCAGGCTGACTTCGTAGCATGCCACAATCCTGCATATGTAACACAGGGTATGAAGATGGTACAGGATGTTAAGCCGGGCGGAGTATTCATGATCAACTGCCAGTGGAGTGATGAAGAGTTAGATCATCATTTGAACGCAGAGGCTAAGAAATATATCGCTGATAACAACATTCAGCTTTACACGATCAACGCGATCGATAAGGCAATCGAGATCGGTATGGGTAAACGTACTAACACGATCTTACAGTCCGCATTCTTTAAATTAGCAGACGTTATGCCGATCGATGAAGCTGTTGAGTTCATGAAGCAGGCAGCTAAGAAGTCTTATTCTAAGAAGGGTGACGCTGTCGTAGAGATGAACTACAAGGCAATTGATGCCGGTGTTGACGCTGTACACAAAGTAGAAGTTCCGGATTCTTGGAAAAATCCTGCACCAGATGCTCCAGCTAAGGAGAAGACAGGACGTAAAGAGGTTGTTGATATGGTCAACAAGCTTCTTGAGCCGATCTCCAAGATGGATGGTGACAGCCTTCCGGTATCCGCATTTGCTGATATTGCAGATGGTCAGTTCGTAACAGGAGCTTCCGCTTATGAAAAACGTGGTACTGCAGTAACCGTTCCGGTATGGGATCCGGATACATGTATTCAGTGTAACAACTGTGCATTTGTATGTTCTCATGCAACGATCCGTCCATTCTTGCTGAGCGAGGATGAGGTGAAAGCAGCACCTTCTAATATTAAACTTTCCGATACTAAGCCAAAGGCTGGAGAATATAAGTTCACAATGAGCGTATCTCCTTTGGATTGTATGGGATGTGGTGAGTGTATTACAGTATGTCCTAAGGCAGCTGATGGTGCTATCAAGATGGTACCTCAGGAGTCTCAGGCAGATGAGCAGCCGGTATTCGACTACTTAGTAGCTAATGTTGGTAAGAAAGACAGCGGATTCGCTGATACAACACCTAAGGGTAGCCAGTTTAACCAGCCACTCCTTGAGTTCTCAGGAAGCTGTGCAGGTTGTGCAGAGACTTCATATGCTAGATTGATTACACAGCTCTTTGGTGAGCAGATGTACATCTCCAATGCAACAGGATGTTCTTCTATCTGGGGTAACCCGGCAGCAACTTCTCCTTATACTGTAAATAAGGATACGAAGAAGGGTCCGGCTTGGTCTAACTCCTTGTTCGAGGACAACGCAGAGCATGGTCTTGGTATGTATGTAGGTCAGAAGTACTTACGTGATCAGGCTATCGAGAATGTAAAGGCTTGTGCAGAGTCTGATAAGGCACCTGCAGAGTTGAAAGCTGCATTCGATGCATTCATGGAGACTAAAGAAGATACAAAGGCTAACGTAGCAGCTACAGATGCTTTGGTTGCTGAGTTAGAGAAAGCAGCAGCTGCCGGATGCGAGAACGCTAAGGCTGCACTTGCTAAGAAAGATTACCTCGCTAAGAAGTCCGTATGGATCTTCGGTGGTGACG
>OJNH01002233.1_pt1 | contig 13803 bp, 10 predicted proteins | sample 1597361 | NCBI WGS metagenome assembly OJNH01 (sample SAMEA2452136, study PRJEB22498) | human gut metagenome | biome: human feces; feature: human gut; material: feces | place: Australia | collected 2012
AGTAATATTATCTTACATCAGTTTGAAGGTTTACACAAACTTTGGGATACTCCCGTAAATAGTTTGATAGCTTTTTTTGATACGACTTTATTCGGTACATCCAAAAATGGATTTCTGTTTACAAATGATGGAATGTATTATAAAGACATCTTTGGAAAAGCAAAATATTTTGCGTATAAGGATATACATGACTTTAGAGTGGAGAGTAACAATTTATTATTTGAGGTCGAAAATAGTGAGATATTTGAGTTTAAAATTATAGATGTTTTTAATATGCAAATTTTGAAAACGATATTGGTAAATCTGAAAGCCATTGATGAACATTACGGTCAATCTTCAACAAAAACATCAGGAAAAGTGAAAGAAATAGATTTACCTCCAGAAATGATGAAAAAATGTAGCGCACTTATCCATACTGCCTCAGTTTCTTGTGGTGGAGTAGGGACAGGGTTAGCACAGATTCCAGGATCAGACAATGCAGTTATTGTTCCAATTCAGATAGGAATGATTGTTGGTTTAGGAAAAGTTTTTGATTTAGATATTACAGAATCAGTTGCAAAAAGTATTATTGCTTCTGCAGGGGCAAGTGTAGCAGGTAGAACGGTTTCACAGTTTTTAGTTGGATGGATTCCAGGGGTTGGAAATGCAATAAACACTGCAACAGCAGCTGGAATTACAGAATCTATTGGATGGCTTGCTGTAAAGCATTTTCATGACAGATGGATGGAAGATTTGAATAAAGGACGATTTGAAGGAATGAAATCTGGATATGAAGAGGCTTCTGGGGAATATGAACGTAAATTAAGAGAACAGGCAGAAGAATTTTTCTCTCAACGTAAAAGTTATGAAAAAGAACGAGATGAGTATGAAAAATTATTAAAAGAATATGAAGAGTATATCAAAGAATTGGAAAGAAGAAATGCAGCATTAGAATGTATTATGGAAATTCAAAAAACATACGATGACTTAAAAAATTTAAGGAGCCATACAGGGGAATAAAGGAGGCTGTTTATGTCATTAGAAGAATTACAAGTTAAAAGAGCTAGATTAAAGAAAAATTCAGACATAACACTAAATAATATGCAAAAATTGGTCGATGAATCATTAAGAGTGGCAGATGTTGCACATCATTCAAAAGAAATATTATATGATCTGGATAAAGAATTTGAAACGAAAACAGGATTACAAGGGGATGATGTTAAGTTCCTTTTTGCAGCGGTTGCTTTACAAATAATAAGGATAGCACTTTTGAATAATATTACAAAAATTGAAAAAGCAGGTGCAGGTAATCGAAATGAAACAAAACTGCATAAGTTTCAGGAAAATTTATTGGGGAAATTTCAGACAGATGAGATAGTAAAAGAAAGACCATATTATGCATCTATGGAGCATATTATTACGAAGCCAGGGGTTCCGTATGATGCAACAGCAGCATTAACACAAAAATCTGTTGAAAAAATGATAGATAAAGGAAGAAACTGGGATTTTAATCTAACAGAAATGTTGCCAGATGGGAAGTTGTCATTATTTAAAGGTGCAAATCATAGGTTTGCAACATTAGGGCATGATCCCATTTTGGGGTTGATATTTGGTACAGCTAATATTATGACGAATACAATTACATGTGTGAAGACTCCAATACTCGGGGAAAAAATAGGAATACCAGTGTTGACAACAAATCATGTTATCTTTAGTTCTGATTATAAAGATCCAAGAATTGCAACGTATGGTTCTACAGCAGTAATGATTGAGCAAATGATAAAACGAACTATGAATGAGCCGAGAACTTTTGTTGCAGCGTTAATAAAACAAATTATACATATAGGAACAGATTTGTATACCCCGTGTGGGATTCAGATTCCAAGTGCAAATTTAATACTTTCTAATGCACAGGTTGAAAAAATTACAGGACATGTTAGTTCAGGGGACATTATAAAAATAGGCGCATCCGCTAAAATAGCGGATTTAATTAATTTGTTAATTAGTACATTACATAATTTAAAGTATGATACTTCCATGGATATAAGTAGAGAATTATATAATGTGAGAACAAGAAAAATTGTTCAATATTCTAACATGATTGCTACAGGAAGCAATGTTTTATGGGTTGGTACGAATATGATGCTAGGAAATGAAGGGGCGGTCCAAAATCTTGATATAGGTGGACTGTTGGTAATGATAAAAAGATTAATGAATGATAAAAACTATATCAGGCAAATAAAAGAAGAGTTTGTCTTTGGGGAATTCCGAAGACAAATTCAAGGAAAGGATCTTGGACTAGAGGAAACAGTATGGGACTAATAAGAAATATTTGAAAAACAGAATAGGGGTGAACAGCATGAAAACACAAGATTTAGCAATCTCACAGATTGTTATAAACAATCCTATAATAAAAGATTGTGAAAAAACAAAAGAAGAATATCTAAGAAGATTAAAAAAATATTTCAGTATAGGAGGATGGAGTAGACGTAAATATGAAGCGGCAGAGCTGGCAGCATACCAGAAAATAATAATGGAAAATATTGATATAGATGAGAAGAACTTTCATGAAATAGAATTCTACAAATATTATATCTTATTTGATCTAATACATATTTTAGCATACGAGATAGATAGAATTCCAAAAGAAAAAATTAAAAAGGTAAAAAAACAATATCTATTAGATTTTCCACTAGAAAAAGAAGAAAAGGTAATTTTTAATAAAATATTTTCATCAGGTTATAAAAATGGGAAAAGAATAAGAAATTTGGAAAAAGATTCGAGACTACAACAAGAAAAAGAATATTTAGATTTGATAAAAAAGAATTTGGAATTTGCAAATAAAAAGCCATTTAAGATTATGGTTACTGCAACAATGAGTGCAGGAAAATCAACATTTATTAATTCTCTGACAGGAAAAAATATCTGTCTGGCGCAAAATATGGCATGTACAAGTAAGATTCATTATATTATGAACAAGCCATATGAAGATGGATATTCTTATGAGCATGACCATGATCTGGTAATGACCGCAGGAAAAGAAGAATTATTAAATGATAATGAATTAAATACAACAGATAAGATAGTTGTATCAACACATTTCGGAGAAGAATTAGGGAAACAAAGAATTGTGATAAATGATTCTCCGGGAGTTAATTATAGTGGAGATAAAAATCATAAGAAAATTACAGATTACATGTTAGAAAGCAGGGATTATCAATTATTGATCTATGTAATGAACGCAACGCAGCTAGCAACGAATGATGAAGATGAACACCTGGAATTTATTAAGAACACAATAGGAAGAACGCCAGTAATTTTCGTGATTAACAAGATAGATGCTTTAAATGAGGAAGAGGAGAATATATCAGAAATCATAGAAAAGCAGGTAGAATATTTAAAGAAAAAAGGTTTTAAAAATCCTGTTGTATGTCCGATTTCGTCAAAGGCTGGATATCTTGCAAAACAATTTGAGGTTCGTTCTTTAGCAAGAAGTGAGAAACGGGAGTTATACAATTACGTAGATAAGTTTGAACAAATGAATCTTCAAAAATATTATAAAAAATATTTTCATGAAATTATTATTCCAGACAGTGAAGAAGAAGAGAAACAGTTGCTTAAAACAAGTGGTATAGCATATGTAGAGAAGATAATAAATAGCTTTATAAAATAAATTTAAAGAGAAAAATAATCATAAAGTACAATATACAATACATAAGGAGGAAAATTAAATGGCACAAGTATATGTTAAGTACAATCCATATAAAATGGAAACAAAAATTAGGGTTAATGGGGAAGAATTTGAAGAAGATAATATTTTATATGAAAAAATTAAGGGGAAAAGACTTCAAGAGTGGATTTCTAATTTTCCAGAAAAATTAGCAGATAATCTAAATTCAAATAAATTTGAAATAAAATTTTATGGAACGAAGTTAGATTGGGATGATTTTGAAGATGCATTTAAAACTGCGGAGAAAAATAAAATTATACGTAAAGTGGATTTGGAATATATTGAGGCAAATGATGATGAAGCAATTAATGAGAAAATAGTTAATGTTTTTAAAGAATTGCAAGAAGGACCAGTAGATGATTTTAGAGATCCAAAATTGAAAAGGGCATTTGATAATATCAATAAAGCAGAGTTCCCAATTAATGTAGTAGCAACAATGAGTTCAGGAAAATCAACATTGATCAATGCACTATTAAATAAAAAATTAATGCCAGCCAAAAATGAAGCATGTACAGCTACGATTACAGAAATTTTAGATAATGATGATGAATGTTTCAAGGCAGTGATATTAGGTGAAGACGATGTTGTATTGGAAGAAATTTCAGATTTGACATATGAAAAAATGGATGAGCTTAATGATAATGAAGATGTTCAAAAAATACAGATAAAAGGAGATATTCCGTTTTTAGATGCAAATAGTACAGCGTTAAAATTAGTTGATACACCGGGACCAAACAATGCAAGAAACCAAGAACACAAAAACACAACATATCGTGCAATTAATAATGATTCGAATAATTTAATATTATATGTTTTAAATGGAACGCAGCTTAGTACAAATGATGATTCCGCATTGCTTTCTTATATAGCAGAACAGATGAACAAAGGTGGAAAGCAAGTAAGAGATCGCTTCCTTTTTGTAATTAATAAGATGGATCAGTTTAATCCAGAAGATGAGAGTATTGAAAAGGTTATAAAGGCAACAAAATCATATTTAGAACGCTATGGAATTAAAGATCCACAGATTTTTCCATGTTCAGCATTTGCCGCATTAAATACAAGAATATACTTTGAAGACAAAGACATTGATATTAATAATTTGACGAGAGCAGAAGAAAAAAAATTACCATCAGCAGCAAGAGATACGTTAACAATGATTGATAAGTTCATAGAAAACGAATCAATGCACTTAGAACAGTATACAACATTATCTCCAAGTGAACAAAGGCAATTGGAATATGATTTAAGCGTTGCTGAAAAAGAAGATGATACAATAAAACAAGCATTGATTCATTGCGGAATTTATTCTATTCAAGCAGCGATTACAGCCTATGTAAAGAAATATGCAAAGACAAAGAAGATTAAAGATTTGGTAGAGTCTTTTCAGGAGGTTTTAGCAAGTACAGAGGTTTTAGTTAAAGCTAAAACACAAGTAGCTGAAGATGAAAAAGCAGCACAAGAATGTCGGAAAAGAGCAGCAAAGGTAAAACAAAAAATAGAAGATGGAAAAGAAGCAGAAATATTTAAAGCTAAAATTGATCATTTAAATCCAATGGGTAGCATTAATTATAAAGCTAAGCAACTTAGAGACGGAGTGGATAGAAAAGTAACAAGAGTATTTGAACCCTATGGAGATACGATTACAAATAAAGAGGAAGCTAAGAGACTAGTGAAACAGTTCTTGAATATGTGTTCAGATGAAATGGCAGAATTAACGGTAGAACTTGAAAGTGTTATTAATCAGGAAATAAAAGAAACAGGAGAAACAATTTTAACAGAATATTTAGAAAAATTGAGGAAATTTGATGAAGATACTGATGAAAAGAGTTTAGATTTTGGAACGGAGGATTTAATCAAAGGTGCTTTAAATAATATGAAAACAAGTGTTGAAGAATGGCACAAGGATGATTTTGTTGATGAAAAAGTAGAAAATCTTGGAAAAACAACACATGAAGAAAAAGTATATTATGAGAAGGTAGGAGAAAAAGAAGAGAAAGTAGCTGATGGAACTGAAAAAGTGAAAGTGGGAACTGAGAAAGTGAAGGTAGGTTCTCATAAGGAAAAAGTAGGGACAAGAGCTGTTCGAAATCCTGCGAAACGTTGGTGGAAGATTTTTACTCCTAAATATATTGATGAAGATGTCTATGAAGATGTAGATGATTATGAAGATCGCGATGTCTATGAAACAGTCATAAAATGGAAAACAGTTAAGAAAGATATTTTTGAAGAACGAAGAGAACAAATTGAACATTTTTCTGTAGAAGTGAATGTAATACAGGTAGGCTTAGTATCTAAATTCCGTAAAAATTTAGATGGTGGAATTAAACAGGCAGAGAAATATGCAGATGCTCAAGCGGTAGAAATGAAAAGTCAATTTAAACAAATGTTTCATGAATTGGATGAATTAATAAAAGAAAAATATACCGAATTGGAACAATGTGCAAAAGAATCAGAAACAAAAGAGATTGAATTAGAAAAAAATAAAAATCTCTGTAATTGGATTGAACAAAAAACAGAAGAAATTGAAGGAATTCTTGAAATTTAAAGGAAGGTGAAAAATATGCTGAAAGAAATAAATCGATACATAGAAAATAATGATATGATAGGGCTTCGATATATTTTTTTAGATTGTTTAGATGTAGATCCGACATTTGAAAAATATAAAGAAGGATATGACAAGGTTAAAACAATAGATGGTTTTTTTGAAGATTATGTTGAAATTCATCCATTGATTGAAGAAAAGGAAAAATGGAATGAAGATTATTGGATTCAATTAAAAAATGATTTGCGAGAAAATTTTTCTGAAAAGCGATTTATACATATGAGAGAAGTTGCAAAGGTCTATTTTTTAGATAAAATTATTAAATTACAACAACAGAGGATAGAAGAAAAAAAATTAGAACGAAGGATAGAAGAACAACGACAAAAAAATACAGAATGGAAGGAAAAAAATAAAGGAGTTATCTGTTTAAATGAGGATAAACCATCGGTAGAAGAAGAGCAACAAAGAAGGTTAGAGAAGATAAGAGAGGAACTGGAAGCAAAAAATGAAGAAACAGAAAGGCATATAAAAGATCAAAAACGAAAACTAGAGAATGATAAAAAAGAATATGCGGGGACTCAATCAAAAAAAGGCAAAGAGATTGCCCTAGTTCTGGGAATAGCAATAATTGTGATAATCACAATAATCACGGTTCTAAAAATGGCGTAAAGGAAATAGAGCAATCTCTAAATAAAGGGAAAATAGTAGAAATAGAAATTTCTTTTAATATAAGAAGACGTAAGATAAAGTATATAATTTCGAAAGATAAAATATGCAAACGGATAACAATAACAAAAGAAAATAATCATTCAAAAATTTGTACAGAGTATTATAAGAAAATAACAGATGAAACGGAATGCAGAGCATTGGGTGAGATATCTAAGGAGAAAAAAATAAAAAAAAGGAGAAATTATTATATATGGGACTCTGAACCAGATATTATAGGAATTCAAAAGGATGATAAGTATAGTATGTGGCAATATTATGAATTGATAAAATAAATAGGGGATGATAAATATTGAATAAAGAAAATCTAATATACACCAATTTAGAACCTCAAAATATGAACGTCAATATTCTTCAAAGAAATTTAGGTAATTGCTTAAAAATCATAGATGAAGAAGTCATGAAAGGTTATGTCACAAAATTGAATCAATTGCCGATCGTACAACAGAATGAAGAAGTGTATGATAATTTAAAACTAATTCATTTTTTCAAAATATCAGAACTGGTATATCAAGAAGATGAATTTTCAGTTGATAAACTGGCAATGGTATTTCAAACATTAGCAGATAAGCCATGTACGTTAGTGTTAATGTTGAGAAGTGAGGGAGAGAAAACGGAGTTTTATCTTGGAATCAGACCGAATGGAAATGATTCAGCCTCTACAATGTTTCAGAATTTGGAACAAAGCCTGCTCGGATTTTTTCCAGGAAGCCAGACTGAAAAATATTATGATGAAGAAATGGAAGAGGATATGCAGTCAATGAAAATAGGAGGCATATCCTGTGTGACAAGTGTAGCAGATTATAAGAACGAGCAAGAGATCGGAAGCAATAAAGATTTTATTCAGGGATTAGAAAAATTTGTATATACAATGCAAGGAAAAAGCTATACGGCAATTTTTATTGCAGATAATGTATCATATGATGAATTGATGAATACGAAACGGGAATATGAACAAATATATACACAAATATCTCCATTTTCGAATATTCAGATGAATTTTACAATTTCAGATGGAAGCAGCCAATCTAGCAGTAGCAGTGAAGGGCAAACAAGTAATATTGCATATACAAATACAAAAGGAGTATCGCAGAATAATACCAATTCATTTTCTTATACAAAAGGAAAGAGCAGTAATCAAGGTTATGCAGATACGACAACAGAAACATATGCTAATATGACAACAAAAGCAGAAGGAACAAGTAACAGTCAGGGCATTTCGAACAGCATAAGTGAAAGTAAGACAACAACGAATGGTGTGAATGTAGGGATTGAAGGAACGGGAGCTTCAAGGAGCGAAAGTTCAACGATTGGAAAAAGTCATACAAATTCAACGTTTAATACAGTATCAGAAACTTTAAGCCATGGATTTACTGATTCTAAGGGAAAAAGCTATAGCAATAACCAAAGTAATGGCAGAAATGAAAGTTATACTGGTTCATACAGTGTAGGAAATGGAACAAACGAAAGCAATGCCTATACAAGTGGACAAGCATTTAATTTGGTAAACACAAAAGCAATGACAGATACTTTTGGAAAGTCTCAAGGCGTTACTTTAAATGCTAAAAATATGACATTAAATCTGGCAATGCAAAGAATGCAAAAACATCTGGAACGGATTGAAGAGTGTGAAAGTTTTGGAATGTGGAATTTTGCTGCATATTTTGCGGGAGAAACGATTGCAGAAGCACAGGCAGCAGCAGAAACATATAAGGCAGTGGTAGCAGGAACGGATAGTGCGATCGAACGAAATGCGATAAATGTATGGAAAGATCGAGAATCTATTCAAAAACTGAAACCTTATCTTAAACATTTTGTACATCCAAGATTTGTGTACAGAGGCTTTAGTTATGATGGAGAAAGAGAAATTATAGTAAATCCATCAGCATTAGTAAGTACAAATGAACTTGCAATTCATATGGCTTTTCCTAGGCATTCTGTAAAAGGATTACCAGTTGTGGAACATGCAGTATTTGGTCAGGAAGTACTTTCAAGAAAAAGTGGAAGTGACGAAAAGATTAATTTAGGTACAATTTTTCATATGGGGCAGAAAACAGAGACAGAAGTTAAATTAGATTTAAATAGTTTGACAATGCATACTCTTATCACTGGATCTACAGGATCAGGAAAATCAAATGCGGTTTATCATATATTAAATGAGGTTCGAAGAAAAGGAATTCCATTTTTGGTTATTGAACCTGCTAAAGGAGAATATAAATCTGTTTTTAAAGATATTAGATGTTATGGAACAAATCCATTGATAGGAGAATTGTTAAGAATTAATCCATTTTCATTTCCTAAAGGAATCCATGTTTTGGAACATATCGATCGTTTAATAGAAATTTTTAATGTCTGTTGGCCAATGTATGCAGCAATGCCTGCAGTGTTAAAAGAATCTGTTGAAAATGCTTATAAATCCGCAGGATGGGATTTAGATATTTCAGAAAATGAAAAAGTTGGTAATTTGTTTCCAACGTTTGATGATGTATTAAGGGAATTGAATAAGACGATTAATAAGTCTGAATATTCAGGGGATACAAAGGGAGACTATATAGGTTCGCTTTCTACTAGAATCAGATCATTAACAAATGGAATTAATGGACGAATTTTTGTCAGTGATGAAATGAATTTACAAGATTTGTTTGATCAAAGTGCAATTGTAGATTTAAGCAGAGTTGGATCAACAGAAACAAAGTCATTGATTATGGGCTTATTAGTAATGAAATTACAGGAATACCGTCTGGACAAAGCAGAAAGCATGAATGAAGAATTAAAGCATGTCACAGTAATAGAAGAAGCACATAATTTATTGAAAAAAACATCAACAGAGCAGAGTATGGATTCTTCTAATATGTTAGGAAAATCAGTTGAAATGTTATCTAATGCAATTGCGGAGATTCGAACATATGGAGAAGGATTTATTATTGTAGATCAGGCTCCGAATATGTTAGATACAGCAGCAATAAGAAATACAAATACAAAGATTGTGTTACGACTTCCAGAGAATCAAGATCGTGAAATTACAGGAAAGTCAATTGCGTTAAAAGAGAACCAATTTGATGAATTATCAAAATTACAAACTGGAGTTGCTGCGGTATATCAAAATGATTGGCAGGAGGCGGTCTTATGTAAATTGCCGAAGTTTGAATCATTTGATTTAGGAATTATGTTAAAAAAGGGACAGAAACAAGAAACATCATTGAGAAAAATTAAAACATACAATGATGAATTATTGCATTGGTTGATCAAAGATAAAATTGAAGATCAGAATATAGAATGTGTAAAACAACGAATTATGTATTCAAATGTTTCTGCACAAATAAGAAAAAATTTAATTATGAATTTGGAATATAAAAATATAACTTATGAGTGGGCAGTTGCAGATTTTATTAAGAAAAATTATGATTTATCTGAAATATTCCGAGGCACTCAAAAAGAAAATTGGGACAGTCTAGAACAATTAAGTGAAATTCTAATTGAAAACATACAAGGGGAGTTTTCTGGCTTTTCTTCAGAAGAAATGAAAGTAATCTTATATTATGTTTGCAGAATTGAACATGAATTATATCCAAAATATCAAGTAATCGAAAAATTAAGGGTTGAATATTTAAGGGAAAAGGTATTTTGAAAATGAAAGAATTTAGAGAGACAGATGCGGGCAAAAATAATATTGAAAAAAATTCAAATTATGAGATGAAAAATCCTTTGTTTTATGATTCGGAAAGAACAGAAGATTTTATGGATTTATCAAAGGATAATGTCGATAATCCTAAAGAACTATCAATTGATGAAATTCGTCAACAAGATTTTGAAAAGCCACAATGGGATGAAAATGAGTTAGATGTAGACAATATAGAAATTTTTTCTAAGGATATTGATAATATACCAAATGATGAAAAAGAAGTTGAAAAATCAACGATTCGTCCATTAACGGAGCAAGAAATACAAGATGTACAGGGAAAAACTGAATGGCCAGAGGATAAATTTAAAAAGTGTACAATTGACGAAGATGGTATCATTCATTTTAGAACAGATCGATGCGACCTAGAAGGAAAAATGTCAGAAAATGGGGTACCATACATAAGAAAAACTATAGAAATCAATGGGGTTAAAATTGAAGGTGTTTTTCCTAAATTTAAAAGTGCATTTGATACAAGTCTGAAGCCAGAAAACCACAAATCCAAATTATATGCCAAAGAATGCAATGCAAATTTAAAAGAAGCAATTGAACAATCTCCGGAACTTGGAAAACAGTTTACAAAAGATCAATTAGATGATATACAAGAAGGAAGGACACCAAAAGGATATGTCTGGCATCATAATGAAGAACCGGGGAAAATGCAATTAGTGAGACGTGAAGATCATGACCGTGCGATTGGCGGAGCAGCGCACACTGGAGGAAGTTCTTTATGGGGACCAGACAGCGTTGAAAAAATTAAGAAGGAAGGAGTAAGTTTTTAATGAAAAGTATTGCCAAAAATACAGATTATGTAGAAAATCAGACATTGCTTCAAGAAGTAGAAGAAAAATATAAAATACAAATCAGGGAAGATATCAAAGAATTTATAAAATTGAATTCAGGAGGATATCCATTGAAAGATGTGATTGAAGCAGAAGATGACGAATATGAAGTAAGAGTATTTTTATCAGTAAACAAAGAAAATACAGAGTATTATCTTGAGAAGCCATTAAAATATTTTCTAGAGAAGACAAAGGGTAAGATTATTCCAATCGCGATTGATTCAGGAGATAATTATTATTGTGTGAATAATGAAACTGGAAATGTTTATTTCTGGAGTGCTGGGGAAGATTTGTATTATAAAATAAGCGAGTCAGTGAAGGAATTTACAGAAATGTTTCGATAGAATAAAAATATTGGATTTAAAAGAGAAGGTATTATCTGAAGTAAGATGTATCTTCTTTTTTTCAATTCCATATGATAGAATTAAAGAAAACCAAAACAACCAAAGGTAAAGCAAGAAAGCATCCTCTATACCGTTGGGCAAGATTGATCGCCGCAACGACATGGGAAGAGGTTGCACAGGAATCAGCAGGTAATAGATATATGGAAAGGATACAAGAAGAAATGGTAAAGATGAGCCAGGACGAACGGGACAGATATCTATGATCAAGTAAAACAACATCCAGACAAAACAGCAGAAGAAATATATCAGTTATTAGAAAATAGAATGTATGATTAAGAAAAAGGTGGAACAGAAAAATAGTTCCACCTTTTTGCATTATACCACAAAATATATAAATATACAGATATAAATATTGTCAAAAAATGCGGGGGGGGGTATACTTAAGTTAAGCATTAAATATAGACGGCAAAGCCTGGGAAACCATGTGACGCAAAGCTAAAGGACCTGTAAAATGGTAGCCAGTTGTACGATGGAATATCATAGCAAGTCTATGGTATTTTTTTGCTTCATAGGACAATTTGATGAAATCCTTTATGAAACAAAAAGTTCTATAAAAATAAAAAATCAGAGTGACAAAAACTGTCATGCTCAATCGCTATAATCTCATTATAGATACAAAAGATTGGGGGGATAAAATGCAGGCGATGGATAAGGTGGAGAGAGTTTTGGGGATCTACACCAAATTAATTAACGGGGCAGTCGTAAATAAAACACAGACAGCAAATGAATACGGAGTCAATGAGCGAAGTATTCAAAGAGATATTGATGATATCAGAAATTACTTGGAACTTGAAGCGGAAAAAGAAGGTGTGATCAATAATGTTATCTACGACCGTACGGCAAAGGGTTATAAACTGGAACAGATTTATCATTTAAAATTCACAAACCCAGAGATCTTAGCAATCTGTAAGATCCTTCTGGACAGCAGGGCATTTACCAAAAAAGAGATGGATGATATGCTCCAGAAATTAATCGAAAGCTGTGTTCCAAAGAGCAACCAGAGCCTGGTCAGAGATCTGATATCAAATGAAGCATTTCATTACATACAGCCGAAACATAACACCGTTTTCATGGATAAGATGTGGAAGATCGGAGTGGCGATTCATAGTAGTAGATACATAGAAATTGATTATCAGAGAACGAAAGATCATGCCATTGTGCATCGAAAAGTAAAACCACTGGCAATCATGTTCTCTGAATATTATTTTTATCTGACTGCATTTATCGATGATGAAGATGTGAGAAAAGATTTTGATGTATTAAATGATTCATTTCCAACGATTTATCGAATCGACCGGATCAAGGATCTAAAGATCAGTGAAGAAAGATTTCATATTCCATATGCAAGCAGATTCGAAGAAGGAGAATTCCGCAAACGGATTCAGTTTATGTATGGCGGGAAATTAAGGAAGATCAAATTTAAATATTCTGGAACATGCGTGGAAGCAGTATTGGACCGGATGCCAACAGCGAAGATACTTAAGGAAGAAGATGGTGTTTATACGATCAGTGCGGAGGTGTTTGGTGATGGTGTGGATATGTGGATACGGAGCCAGGGGGATATGATTGAAGTGGAGGAGTGAAAGAATGAATTTATCAGAAGAAATGGGAAAAATGGCTGAAGTTATTGAAAAATATAAAGATGAATTAAGAAAGAATAACGATTTATACAGATGTTATTTAGCACCTAATATTCCAGATAAAATAGTCCAGCGGTGTGATGTCAAGAGATAAATAACACAAAAAACATATATTTTTGTATATATCTCATGAAGACAAAAAACATCCACCTAAGCCCTGTCGTTCAAATTTTTAAAAATGAACAGGGCGTAGCTCATCAGCAAGTAGATGGAATCTACTTTGCTGGACAGTATAGGCGGTTGTCTTTCAGCAGTCGAAAG
>OJNH01002235.1_pt1 | contig 13795 bp, 9 predicted proteins | sample 1597361 | NCBI WGS metagenome assembly OJNH01 (sample SAMEA2452136, study PRJEB22498) | human gut metagenome | biome: human feces; feature: human gut; material: feces | place: Australia | collected 2012
GCATTACAATTTTCTCTACTATCATATACTTTATTATTTTCGTTAACTTTAATGCGTTCCAAATTACTACATTTCCAAAATGCCTGAGAACCTATCTCTGTCACACTCTCTGGTAGCGTGATACTCGTCAGGCCGCTACAATCTTCAAATGCAAACTGACCTATCTCTGTCACACTTTCCGGTAGCGTGATACTCGTCAGACCACTACAACAAGAAAACGCTTCGCTACCTATCCTCGTCACATTTTTAGGTAGTGTAATGCTCGTCAGATTACTACAACAAGAAAATGCAGAGTCTCCTATCTCGGTCACACTTTCTGGTATTGTTATACTTGTCAAACCGCTACATCCCGAAAATGCACAATTACCTATCTTTGTCACACTTTTCGGTAGCGTGATGCTCGTCAAACCGCTACACTCCTCAAATGCCTGATAGCCTATCTCCGTCACCCCATCCTTAACAATGACATTTACTTTTCCCGGTATATCCTTAATTTCATCTGAATTCGTTCCATCGTACACAATCGTCACAATTCCTTCCGGTCCATCGTTGACTCCCGGTGAAGCTGTCGCTGGTATTTCTGTCTTCTCTGGCGCAGGGGACACACTTGGTCTCTTACTTACCTCCGGTGCAGGAGACACACTTGGTCTCTTGCTTTCTCCCACCTTGTTTTTCGCCTTTACCGTAACCTTAACCTTGCAACTGTATTTCTTTGCTCCAATTACAGCCTGCACGGTAGCGTTTCCCTTTTTAATGCCCTTTACTGTACAGCTTTTCTTGCTCTTCTTCACAATCTTCACATACTTTTTGCCTTTACTTACCTTCCACTTTGCAGCCCGCTTGTTGTTCTTCAGCTTCAAAACTTTTTTTGCTCCAACAACTACTTTTGCTGTCCTTGGCAGAGTCACCTTTGCCGCCATTACTGAAACACTAGTTCCATAACTACTAACCATCATTGCAGCGATTGTTCCTGCTGTGAAATATTGTTTGGTTCGTTTTTTCATCCTTTTCTTCCTCCTCTTGCAATCTATTTATTTCTTGATTTTTACTTTCTTTACGCTACTCCACTTTCCATACACCTTTTTTCCATTTGAAAGGGTATAGGCACGAACTCTCACATAATATGTTTTTTTCTTTTTTAATTTCTTGACTGTATACTTTGTCTTTGTTGTTGATTTTGTCTTCTTTGCCTTAAATTTTTTACTGGTTGCATATTGTAATTGGTAGCCTTTTGCTCCTGCAACTTTTTTCCAGCATATTTCAAATTTCTTATTCTTTTTGCACACCAAATATTTAATCACGGGCTTTCTTGGAACCATTTTTTTATTTGTTGTTTTTTCTTTGTTCCCTGCTTTCTGGTTAATTGCATTTTGTTTAACATCTATCACTGTAATCTCGCAAGAAGCAATTGCAAAATCACTCGTAAAACACTTAATTACTGCATGCCCTGGTGCCATCGCTGTAACCATACCGTTTTGATCCACCTTAGCGATACTGTCATCACTACTTCCCCATACCAATTCGCTTTTCATAAAAGGCAAAGAAGCCGATACTGTCAATTGTTGTTTATTGTTCTTTTTTAGCGAAAGACTTGAAACCTGAAAATTAATTTTATTAGATGTTGTTCCATTCCAATAATACGGATAACCTCCACTGACTTCTGTTCCATCCGTTATTTGCCAAAAATGACACTTTGGAATTTCTCGATTCATGGCAACCCACATATTCATATTTTTACACATAATATTTAAATCCTGAATCTGACTTGAATTATCCGTAACTGATTCATACTGTGCCTTTCCAATTGAACCATACGGAGCATTTCCCCGATAAAAGCAAGTTTGCAATATGGTTACCGTATAACTATACTGAATCCCATTAATATATCCAACCAGCGCACCTATATTTCCATTTCCAGAAAGAGTACCTGTATGGTATGAATTGCAAATTTTTGATTCAGATCCTCCCCCACTTTTGTCAATACAGCCAACGATTCCTCCAATATCACATTGTTTTTCTGAAGTTCCAACTTTTCCTGTATTAAAACAATTAAAGATTTGGCAAATACCCTTTCCTAAAATTCCACCTGCATGATTTTTATCATACGAGTTGACAACTTCATTTGAGGAAATCTCCCCCGTATTATAACAATTAACCACAGGAATTCCACCGCTTCCTAGAATTCCGCCTGCCACGCAACAGGTGACACTCCCTTGATTCACACAATCCAAAATCATGCCTGCCGCAAATTCATCTTCACTTTTTGTATTCCTTAGACTAGAACCACATATGCCACCTCCCACATTTCCTTTTGCATAAATAGAACCGACATTTTTACAGTCTCTGATTTCACTTGTCTCACCTGCTGCAGCATATATCCATCCTATTTTTCCAGCAATTCCACCTATGCCGATTCTGTATCCTTTTAATTTCCCCTGATTCTGACACATTTGGATTTTCCCAGCATAAGCATAACCCACGATACCGCCAAGATCTGCTCCCATGTCCGTCGTATTTTCTACATCAAAATCAGATTCATTGCTACAATTTATAATTTGTACATCATTTTCTTCACCCGATTTCCCGATTCTACCGGCAATACCACCAATATCATAGGATAATTTTGTAGTTGTTCCCTTATTAACACAATTTTCCACACTCCCATGACTTTCACCAACAATTCCACCAACAGAACGAAATCCCTTAACAATCGTTCCGTAATTCGTACAATTTACAATTCTGGAATTCCCTTCCATAAATCCTACAATACCACCAACCGTTCCATTATGGTAACTATCATCTCCATTAATCGTTCCGTGAAATGTACAGTTCTCAACCAAACTATTGGATTCGACATAACCAACAAGTCCACCAATAAAAGCCGTTTTGCCATATTGAATACAATAGATATGTTCAGAATCTGCCACATTTTCAATATTGATATTTTTCAATTCGGCATTTTCAATTTCTCCAAAAATACCATTAAATCGAGAGTAGATATAAAAGTTTTTTATTGTATGATTTTTTCCGTCAAATTTTCCTTTGAAATAGGAAAAATCGGTGTCTGATTCCCAATAGCCAATTGGTGTCCATTTCAAACCATTTAAATCGATATCGTCTGCTAAAACAAAATATGAATTACTGTAACTGTTGCCTTTATTAACATCATCTGCCAACTTAGCTAACTCTTTACCATTTGATATCACATATGGATTTTGTTGAGACCCATCCCCAGCATGAAAGGATGCTCCTACTGTCCCATCCCATCTCTGGCTGGCTGTGTCTTTGGTAGCAGTCACTCCCTCCACACTGCTAAAAATTATAACCATACCAATAATAATCATGGATACAACGAACTTCTTTAATAATTTCATTTACGTTTCCTCCTTGAATATAACAAAGTCTACTTTCTTACCTTCACTTTCTTTATAGCACTCCATTTTCCATACACCTTTTTTCCATTCGAAAGTGTATAGGCACGAACTCTCACATAATATGTTTTTTTCTTTTTTAATTTCTTGACTGTATACTTTGTCTTTGTTGTTGATTTTGTCTTCTTTGCCTTAAATTTTTTACTGGTTGCATATTGTAATTGGTAGCCTTTTGCTCCTGCAACTTTTTTCCACTTAAGAATAATTTTTTTCCCTTTTGTGTTTTTTATTGATTGCAGAATGGTTTCAGAAAGGCGCAGAGTTTGACTTGGAATCGTTGTTGCATTCTCATACACAATTTGTATAGAATCGCTCTTATTCTCTGCTTTCGGTTCTTGCCCTATATTATTATTTCCGCTATCATTATGTTTTTTTCTCCAATGAGCATAAACCTTATGCGAAATATCACTATTTACAATTGTATTACCTGATATTAAATTGCCACCTTCTTTTTCTGTATACCATCCTGCAAAATCATATCCATCTCTTATAGGAACAGGCAATTTGCGATATTTATCTCCATAAATAACCGGTTTCTTTTCTGTGTCAACATCGCCTCCGTTGCCCTCAAATAAGCAGTAAATAATTTCCTTGAATGAATTGCCTGCCCAATTTGCGGCAAAAGAGTCTTTTTCGGCATAAACTGTTTCTAATTTAACCGAATCAAATGTTGCAGAAGAGATTACATATCCAGAATCAATTTTCGTTATGCTTTTAGGTATAACAATTGTTTTTAAACTACTACAATTCGCAAACACTCTATTTTTTAATTCCACCATGCCTTCCGGTATGATTACATTATTCAGTTTACTACATCCTTGGAATGCTGCTGTCTCAATAGTAACTTCCTTTGGAATAATAACATTTTGAATGTTTTTCTGATTACCAAAAGCATAGTTTCCTATTTTGCTTACATTCTCTGGAACCTCATACTCTGCATCTAATATTCCGGAAGGATAATACACTAATTCTTTCTCATCTTTCGAAAACACAATTCCATTAACAGACGTATATTTTGTATTAGTATTATAAAATTTTACTTCTTTTAAATTGTTACATCCTCTAAACTGCTCTGTATATCCTGTTGGACCATCCGTTCCATCAAAAAAATCCCAGCTATCTGGTAATGTTATTGTCTCTAACCCTCCGCAATCTATAAACACACCCCAGTCGTCAGCATTTGAACTAGTATGAATTTCATGAGAACCTTCTCCGATAACTATATCCGTCAATGCAGGTGACATTTCAAATATTTTTCCGTGTAACTTGCTATTTTTACCAATATCAGCCTTTTCAAGCACATTACACCATCCAAAAGCAGCCCAATCCACCTCACAGCCATTTGGGACACTAATTTCCTGCAAATAATCATTACAAGAAAAGGCCTCTCTACCGATATATTTTATTTGTTGTGGGATTTTCATCTCAACAAATTTATTTTTTTCAAATGCACCATAACCTATTTTTTCCACACTGCTTCCCCATCCAATATGATTCAATGAGCATGAAGTAAAAGCGTAACTTCCTACTAGTTTGACCTGATTTGGTATTACAATAGAAGTCAACGCACTGCACGCTCTGAAAGCATTGCTGCCAATTTCTGTTACCGTATCTGCAATCTCAACTGTTTTTAAATTATCACATACATTTGCCTTCACATAACGTTTGCTAGAAAAAGAACTTGAACCAATATATGTAACTCCCTTTTCGATAACTACTTTGGTAATCTCTTCCGTATAACCTTGTTCTAACCATGGTGCCTCCGTTTCAATTACTGTTTCTTTTCCTAATAAGTCATATTTATAGCGGTAATCATTCATTTCACCAGTACCATAAATACGGAGAACACCTGTATTCCTATTTAATTCCCAATAAACATTCTCACCACATTTACCACTTACAATGTTATTTGTTTCTTCTGCATAACTTATTATCATATATGAATCCCGAAAAGCAAATAGCCCCAATACGACTAACAATAATGCTAATGGTTTTAATAACTTCCTCATACAACTCTTCCTCCTTTTTATCATCATTCTCGATTTTATCTGCTTATCAAAATTTAGCGGTTAGCATTACTTATTAGCTAGATTGATAAACTTCTTACCTACTTGGACCTTTACTGCAAACTTATTTTTTAAGATAAGTTTTTTGGCCTTCTTCTTAACGATACACTTTTTCTTCCCTTTAGGAGATAAGGTGTATACTTTACCTTTTTTAGTTAAGAAGACAAGGTTACCACTCTTCTTTATAAAAGCAGCTGATTTGATTCCAGAATACTTCTTACTCTTACTGCTTCCTTTCCAAGTTAGTTTTCCTTTAGTAAGTTTATACTTACTTGTAATTTTACTTCCCAGAGAAAGACAGTTATAACCGGCTTTCTTCTTCACAGATACTTTTGGTGTTACGGTTGTTTTTGGAGTAACAGCAGGAGTACTTGTGGTTGGGGGAGTGACAACAGGGCTAACTGTTGGAGCAGAAGGAGTAGTGTTATTAGGCGTGGCTGCTGGAGTGGTTGGAGAAGGCGTTGGCGTGGAATCTTTAAGTGGCCTAGGCTGAGGATATTCTAAATAATCATCTGTTGATAATATTTTTTTCATATCCTCTGGTGTTGGTATAGCATATTCTTTTCCTGAAAATGTCTTGTATCCAATAATAAAATTATTATCAGAATCAAGAATTAATGATTCTACGTCGTTTACAGATTCATAATATCCTTCAGAAGTTAATCTGGGAATAGGATTAAAAGCATATGAATTTGGAAGAAGATCATAATTCCACCAGCGAAGAAAATACTCGTTTTTATTTTCATAAAAATGATCATTTGTGTAAGTCCAACATGTGCCATATGTGTCAAACTTTATACTTAAAAAAAGAGATGAATCTGGAATTAATCGAATAGATTCTGAATCTCCGTTTTTAAAGTATATACTCCCATCATTAGACCAAGTTAAGGTCCGTTTTACGCCGTTTACAGTACAACTGATAGTTTTTTTTGTTTCTGCTTTAGCAGTGTTTGTACAAAACATTGTACAAATAACCATTGCTAATATTGTTAATAAAGCTACTTGTTTTTTGCGCGTTTTCTTATTCATAGAAAACCCTCCTTTTTAATTTTCAATGTGCTAATAAGTTACTATCGCTAAATCCTGATTTCCAAACATTGGAAAAAACCTTTTTCTACTCACTATTTCATAATGCCCCCCTTTTTATCGACTACTCTATGTACTTTCTCTTACTCTTTCAAATGCTATATTACCATACATTTACTTTGTAAGCAAATAACAAAAATACTATTTCTTTTAATAAAGTAATACAAATACATTATCATGTTGCCGATAAAACCAGAAAGAAGAATACACTAAGCAAAAAGAGGTTTGCAGTTTTATCGGCAACATTGGCAACAACTATTGTGACTGACAATAATTAAAAAATTTCAGTGCATGTACATAATCAATAACCGGTTTAGACTCCTGCTCCCATACATCAGTAAGATTTTTCAAATTATTATCTTTTAAATAATCATTACATATCCTTTGATAAGCATTATTTTTTTGAAGCATTTCTATTAATTTTTCAACATACGGATGCCATGAAGTATCCTTATAGCATTTAAGCGGATACCATATAACGTGCTTTATAAAAAGAAGCAATGTTGAACAATCCATATAATCCTGGGCAATTAATTCCTGAATAAAAAACATCGGCTTATATTCAGAAAACATGGAAAAGAATATAAAGGGAATACTTTCATTGCGAAATATAAACTCGCCATTTTCAAACCATATATTTCCGTATTTTTTATAAAACAGACGCAATAATCGATTTTGGTAGGAATAGCCAGTCATTTTACGAACTAATTCAAAAGTCACGGGAATATCTAATATGTTCAGCACCGCAATATATGGAAACAATTCCGATAACAATATTTTATTGCAGTATGCATCGAGAGTCTCGCACTTCACTTCCCACTCACTCCATTCCATTTCCATATTCGGAATATATATGCATTTCTGTGAAATACCCCTCTCAAATAAAATACTATTATATTGATATACAAACTCCAAAAACAACTCTTTTATATTCTTAACTTCATATTCTAAATCGGACAGAATTTTTGTAACAATGTCTTTCTCTATAGGTTTCATAATTAAATAACTATCTGCCATTCCATTAACCGCCTGAACTTTAACTTCCGTTGGAAAATCATAATATTCCAGCGTTTGAAATTGTATAGATGACGATAGGATTGTTTTTCTTTCCTGATTACTAATATAAAATGCATAAGGAAAAATATTATTTGACAAAAGGGAACTATCTTTCAAAAACGGAAGCAACGATGCTTTATAACCTGTTATAACAAAATGAATATTCTCAAAATTATTTTGCATAAAGAACGAATAAATAGATTCAAATATTTCTGCATTATCTTGTGGATTGTCAATTATAATCACATTTTTCCTTACTTTGCCGATATGATTTTCGTCTAAGTACATAAATATCTCATTAAGTGTCTGTTTTCCTTTAAATTGGATTCTCGATAAATCACAATAGTATACATTCCAATTGGGTTTTTCTTCTGACAAATATTTTCCTAAAGCACATGTAAGCGTAGATACTCCACTCCCTTTATCACCCATTAGCATAATCGGCGCAATTGTATCCGATTTAGGAATCCGCGCCATTACACTCTGTAAAATATTCATGTATTGCAAATTCATAAAGTGCATCTCATTACACACCGCTTGCATTGTAACTTTGCAATCTGCTTCCCCTGAAAAAAATTGATGTCGTAATTTTTCTTTGTCCTCATCATTATGAAGAAATAAATTTGCACAAAACTCCGGCGTAATGTGCCATAAATAATCACTAGGTGCATTACGTTGATAAATTCTTCCATGGATTGGCATATGAAATATGTAACCACGTCCAGATACAGATTGAAATACCCGTTTGGATTCATCCGCTCCAAAATTAATATCTATATTATTTAACTTTTGCTTAATCCTCCATATCTGCTGTTTAATTCCCGGCATTTTATAATCGCCCAATTCATCATCAAATAATCCTTCTAACTGACTGAAAGAACATAGCAACTCCCTGTTCTCCACAAAATAATTCAGCAGTTTTAATTGACCTGATGTAAGGCGTTCTCTAAACTGTGAATTACTATATCCCTCTTGGTCATAACACTCCCCAGTAGATAAATCAATCAATAAATGTTCCGTTAATTTTAAAATTGTTTTCATCCATTTGCCCCTTTCGTATTTTCGTTACTTTTTGGTTACTATTTTTTATTATATTTATCACACAAGATATTCACTCGTTAGTTCAGCACAAAGGAGGTGAACAAAATATGCGGAAAAATGTTATTTACTCAATACCTTGCAAAAGAAGAGGTATTCTCCAGTTTTACTTCAAAGCACACGACAAAACTTACTATTTATATTATATCCGTTATCGAAAGAAAGCGCACGAGTTTTTTCGATACGGCAAAAGTATTTCTGAACTGCATCGAAGAAAAGACTGGAAAAAAAGTCCTTTTTTACGAAATTTAATTGAAGGTCCACTCAAACAAAAGGTAAATCAAATGAAAAAGGGGGGAATTTGATGCCTGATGAACTCGTCAAAATGTTTTTAGAAGAAGTAATCGACAGTATTTCCAATTTGTCTGATGCACTAAGCTGCATACTACAATATTATTGTGTAGCTGTCGAAGAAAACAAATTTATCGAAAGCAAAAACTATGAATCAAAGGAGGAAAAATGATATGGCAAAAAAAAGCAGAATTATTATTCCATGTAGAATCGCATATTTGAACTGTTGGGAACCTTGCACTTTATTCGGAGGAAAAAAATATTCATTAATTGCTATCATTGACAAAAAAAATTTACATACTCTGGAAATGATTAACGCAACTCTAGAATATGTAAAAAACAAGTCTGTAGCCAAATGGGGTGGCAGCATTCCTGCTAATTGCAAATCTCCACTCCACGATGGGGATGTAGAAAAACCTGATAATCCTATTTTCCGTGGATGTTACTATATTGCTGCAAAGTCTAAGCAGCCTCCACAAATCGTCGACCAAAATGTGCAGCCAATTACAAATCCGAATGATTTTTATTCCGGATGCTATGGAAATGTCAGCATCGTATTTTATGGCTATAATGTCGGAGGAAACAAGGGAATTGCTTCTTTGCTTGGGAACATTCAAAAGATTAAAGATGGCCCGGGATTAAATGGACATGTCTCAGCAGACGAGGAATTTACCCCAATTAGTCAAAACGTCATACCACAGGGAGGTGATGGTTATGAATTTGCCTAATAATAATGTGTGGCAAAACAGGTTGACCCGTAATATGAATGGTGAGGCTTTATGTACAATGCCTAACATTGCCCTCATTTTAAAATCTGACCCAAACCTCAAAAATATTGTTTTTAATGAAATGAAAAAAACACTTGATATTATTGGGGCAGTTCCATGGAAAACCGAAGCTTCCGGATGGGATACTACGGATTTTCCCTGTTTACAAATGTATCTGGAAGATAATTACCATATATATGCTCCCAGAAAATGTAAAGATGCACTTTATGCTACACTAAGTTCAGAAAAAAGATACCATCCAATAAAAAACTACTTAAAATCTTTGAATTGGGATGGAACAAACCGATTGGATACTATCTTAATTGATTACTTAGGTGCAGAAGATACTCCTTATGTTCGTGCTATCTCTCGCAAAACATTTGTAGCTGCCGTTGCTCGTATTTTCAGACCCGGAATAAAATTCGATACCATTTTAGTTTTATGTGGTGAACAAGGAATTGGTAAAAGTACTTTATTTAAAAAGATGGGACAAGCGTGGTATTCCGATTCCATGACAATTGCAGACATGAAAGATAAATCTGCAGCGGAAAAGTTACAAGGCATATGGATTATGGAACTCAGCGAATTGGCAGGCATTCGAAAAGTGGAAGTAGAAACTGTAAAATCATTTTTATCAAGAATGGATGACCAGTATCGTGCTCCCTATGAAATCCATGTCTCAACACATCCACGAAGTTCAATTATTGTCGGTACTACCAATACAAACGATGGATTTTTACGTGATATTACTGGCAACCGCCGGTTCTGGCCGGTAAATGTTTCCGGAAAAGGCCACAAAAAACCATGGGATATAAATGAGGATGAAATTAAACAACTCTGGGCCGAAGCAATAACATATTATAAACAGGGCGAACCTCTATTTCTTGAAAAAGATATTGAATGTCTGGCAAAAGAAAACCAGCGACTTGCCATGGAATCAGATCCGAGACAGGGGCTTATCGACAATTATCTTACTTTATCTAGGAAAACAGAGATATGTTTACTGGAATTATGGTGCGATTGCTTAGGAAAAGACCGTTCCGACATGAAACGCCGAGATGCTTTTGAATTAGAAGCTATTCTCAATCAGATTGGCGGATGGTCCGTTTATAATGGCAATACAACAGGAAAAAAGAGACTTCCTGACTATGGAATACAAAAAACTTTTGTTAGAACCTTTACACAGAACGGAGGCGATTAGTATGACATTGCAAGAAATTTTATCTGAAAATAACTTAAATACAGCCCTTGAACATCTGAATAAGAAAAAGGGAATCCCGGGAATTGATAAAATGTCCATGGATGCATTTTCCGAATACTGGCACAAAAACAAAAATATTATTAAACAAAAACTTGAAAACGGAACATACAAACCAAGACCTGTTATGGCATGCTATATTGCAAAACCGGGAAAAAAAGAGAAAAGAAAATTAGAAATTCCATGTATGACTGACCGCCTGATTCTATATGCTATGCAACTGGCTCTTTCACCTCACTATGAACCTTTATTTAGTGAAAGCAGCTATGGCTTTCGTAAGGGAAGAAACTGTTTAGATGCAATTGATAGCTGCCTTATGCACATTAACAATGGTATGCAGGTAATCGTAGATTTAGACATTCGCAAATTTTTTGACACCGTAAATCATAAACTCCTTTTTGAACTTTTAGAAAAAGAAATAAAGGACAATAAACTGCTCTCTCTAATTCAACGTTATGTTAAAATTAAAGTAGTAGAAAAGGGCAAGAAAAACGACAAAAAAACAATGGGAATTTCACAAGGTTCAGCATTAAGCCCACTTATGGCTAATATTTATTTAGATGTGTTAGATAAATACTTAGAGAAACAAGAAATCCCCTTTGTTCGCTATGCTGATGATATGGTTATCTTTTGCAATACAAAAACGGAGGCACAGAACATTTTAACTGATGTAACATCTTTTATTCAAAATAATTTACAGCTCACTTTGAATTCAGAAAAAACAAATATTTGTTTACCCTCCGAACTTAATTTTTTAGGATATGGTTTCACATTAAAACAAGATGGAACTTATACTCCTTCGGTATCAAAAAAGAGCCAAAATAATGTCTTTATGCGCATTGACAAAATTCTACACAACAAATCTTTGTCCGTTGAACAGCGTTTTGTTTTATTGGGTGCCTTTAACCGTGGATGGAGTAACTATTACAAAAACATTGATTTAGATATTATGCATTCCTTTTTTAATGATGTAAAGCAATATATAAACACGCAAATAAATCTGCTTATTAGCGAAGAACCACAAAAAAGGAAGGAATATGCAACAATTTTATACAATTGCAAAAATTATAGTTCCATGCATGGGTGGCTTCAGAAAATAAAAAATGGCAACTACAACTTAAATTGCTCAGGAGGTGAATACATGTCCTCAAAATACAATCATTGGCGTTCTGGTTTCTTTTACAAATCAAAGAACTTTTTTAACAGACAGCTTACCGAAATTATTCAGGAGCCCTTTTTTTGCACAGAAAATTGTTCTGTCTTCCTTAGTAATTATAAATTTGACAAAACAACCCCAAATAAAATAGACCACTCACTTTGTTTGGCTGTATTAGGTATTTTAGCCGCAGGAAAGGGTATGCTTTTCTCACAACTGTATCTTTATTTGCATTTACTTGATTTTTCAATTTCTCAAGAAAAATTATCCAATATTATATGCTACCTAGGCTACATGGGAGTACTTCAAGCTGAAGTTCTATGTCATAATAATCACAATAATAATCCAAAATGTATCGATGACCGTCATGTAGCGTTCTATCATATTACCGCAAAGGGAAAGCAATATATAAAACGTATAAAGGCTCCTTTAGACTATGAGCCTCAACAAAAACTATGCTCGGATAGCGCCGGTATAATCATATTTGATACTATTAACTGTATCATTTCGAATCAAGTTGTTTTAAATTCCTTGTTATTCGATCCTTATTTTGTATACTATGATATATCAAAAAAGATTACTGATAATGATACTTTTTTTAAGATGCATCTATGTATACAAAATCAGCAAAAAAACTATTTTGAATACATAAAGAATGTAAATAAAAAAACAATCCGAAATGCAATACACAAATTGGAGACCTATTATAAAAATTATCCTGGAGAAATGCAATTTATTATACTGGTAGATACTTATGAAAATATGAAACTCTTAAAATATTATATTGAGGAAGAACTTATTTCAAAGCCATGGCTTTATCACCATAATATCATGTTCTCCTCTATTCACAGTTGGTTTCGAAACCAAGCCGGTATACTAACCCCATATTATAAAGTAGAATACTAACTGTAATTTTATAAAAATCCCCATGAGAAATAAGTCACTCATGGGGATTTAATCCATTATTCTTCAGCCGATTCCTCTTCATCCTCCGGCACTTCATTGTTGCTTGCAAGGATGCTGACAATCGGTGCATCAAGGTCGGTCTGCAAATCAATCTTATCATTCTTTGCAATGTCAAGGTCTGCTACTTTCAACGTATCACCCAATCTCAGAGTAGCACAGTCTATCTCAACCTTTTCAACCAATTCCTCCGGCGTTGCCTTATAAGCAATCTCTTCCAGAAGCTGTTCGAGTACACCTTCGGTTACTTTCTCTTTATTCAAAAGAATCACTTCCGCAACGGAATGTACTTTCTCACCTTTTACTAATGCCTGGAAATCCATCTCAAGAATCTGATGGTCCATCGGACGGTAATCCATCTCTTTGATTAACACATCATATGTTTTCCCGTCTAACTCAAGGTAGAGCTGGCTTCCTTTCATGCACTCTCTTTCGATTCTTTCTGCCTCCTGCTTTTCAATCTGCAGTGGAATCGAACCCTCGATTTCTTTGCCAAAAAGGTTACCTGTAACATAGCCTTCTCTTCTCAGCTTTTTAGCCTTAGTTTCCATGTTTCTTCTTTGTACTTTTAAAGTAGTCATTTGTCTTTTCCTCCATTCATACAAATTGATAACATAGGGAAG
>OJNH01002242.1_pt1 | contig 13773 bp, 12 predicted proteins | sample 1597361 | NCBI WGS metagenome assembly OJNH01 (sample SAMEA2452136, study PRJEB22498) | human gut metagenome | biome: human feces; feature: human gut; material: feces | place: Australia | collected 2012
GTGGAGCAGCTTGCTGCAGAGACGGCGAAGATGCTGTTTTCCTTAATTTCGGGGAAAGAAGAACCCTGCAGCAAAGTATACGATGGGGAACTCGTCGTAAGGGAATCCACAAAGTCGCGGATCGCGCAGCAGTAAAACCCTTGCAGTTTCGCTGCCGCAAAAAAGTGATTCAGAAGTGAACAGTCCCATTCAGGGAAAAGCTTTGCATGGAACTGTGAAAGCTGCCGATCGCAGAAAATCTGGAACGGCAGCGCAACCAAATTACACTGTGAGAATTTTCCACAGCAACACGAGGAGAAAAAAGAATGGAAGAAAGAATTCAGGCAATCTTAAAAGAGCGTTTTGGAAGAGATCTGGACAACTGCACAAAGAGCGAAATCTTTGAAGCCCTGATGGTTATCACCAAACAGGAGATGGCAGGTCGTAAAAGAAACACCGGAAATAAGAAGCTGTATTATATTTCAGCAGAGTTTCTGATCGGAAAACTGCTGTCCAACAACCTGATCAACCTTGGTATGTACGAGGAAGTAGAAAAAGCACTCGCTGCTCACGGAAGAGAACTGACGGAGATCGAGGAGATGGAGATGGAGCCGTCCCTTGGAAACGGAGGCCTTGGCCGTCTGGCAGCATGCTTCCTTGATTCCATCGCAACACTTGGATTGCCAGGAGACGGTATCGGCCTTAATTATCACTTCGGTCTGTTCCGCCAGCTTCTGGTCGACCACAAACAGAAAGAAGTGAAAAATCCATGGATCACAAATGAGAGCTGGCTTGTCAGACAGCCGGTATCCTTTGCAGTTCCGTATAAAAACTTCACGATGCATTCTACCCTGTATGATATCGACGTACCGGGTTACAACAATGGCTGTAACCGTCTGCATCTGTTCGATGTAGATACGGTAGACGAGAGCATCGTTCCATCAGACAGCATCAACTTTGACAAGCATCAGATCCAGAAAAACCTGACACTGTTCCTCTACCCGGATGACAGCGACCGTGCCGGACAGCTGCTTCGTATCTACCAGCAGTATTTCATGGTCAGCAACGGCGCACAGTTCATCCTGATGGAGTGCGAGCAGAAGGGCTACGATCTGCATAAGCTGTATGATCACGTTGTGATCCAGATCAACGATACTCATCCGTCCATGGTCATTCCGGAGCTGATCCGTCTGCTGCAGGAGAGAGGCTTTACCATGCAGGAAGCCATCGATGTTGTAAGCAAGACCTGTGCTTACACCAACCACACCATCCTGGCAGAGGCACTGGAAAAATGGCCGATCGATTACCTCGAGGAGGTTGTTCCGCATCTGATGCCGATTATCCACGAGCTGGACGCACAGGCAAAGAAGAAATACAAAGATGAGAAAGTAGCGATCATCGACAAGGATCAGCGCGTCCACATGGCACACATGGATATCCACTACGGATTTTCTGTTAATGGCGTTGCAGCACTGCACACCGAGATCCTGAAAAACTCCGAGCTGAAACCGTTCTACGATATTTATCCGGAGAAATTCAACAACAAGACAAACGGAATCACACAGAGACGTTTCTTAATGCATGGAAACCCATTACTTGCAGATTGGGTAACAAAGAAACTTGGAACAGACACATGGGCAACAGACCTTTCTTTAATGTCAGGACTGAAGAAATATGTGGATGATCCAAAAGCTCAGAAAGAATTTATGGATATCAAACTGCAGAATAAAAAACGTCTTGCAAAATATATCTTAGAACACAATGGCGTAGAAGTTGATCCAACATCCATTTTTGATGTACAGGTAAAACGACTTCATGAATACAAACGTCAGCTGATGAATATTTTACATGTGATGTATCTGTATAATCAGTTAAAGAAGAATCCAAATATGAAGTTCTATCCAAGAACATTTATTTTTGGTGCTAAGGCAGCAGCTGGATACCTTCGTGCAAAACAGACGATCAAACTGATCAACTCTGTAGCTGATAAAGTAAATAATGATGCGTCCATCAAAGGTAAGTTAAAGGTTGTATTTATTGAAGATTATCGTGTATCCAATGCAGAATGGATCTTTGCGGCAGCAGATGTCAGCGAACAGATTTCAACAGCATCCAAAGAAGCATCAGGAACAGGTAACATGAAGTTCATGTTAAATGGTGCACCAACACTTGGAACAATGGATGGAGCGAATGTAGAGATCGTTGATGAAGTTGGAGCTGAGAATGCATTTATCTTCGGTATGAGCTCAGAAGAAGTTATCAATTATGAGAATAACGGTGGATATCATCCATATGAGATTTACCAGAATGATAAAGACATCCATGAAGTCTTAGATCAGTTAGTAGATGGAACATATGCAAATGGTGATCCAGAACTTTACAAAGATCTGTACCAGAGTCTGTTATTTGGTGATACAGGAAGCCAGGCAGATATGTACTTCATCTTAAAAGACTTCCGTTCATATGCAGAAGCTCAGAAGAAAGTAGAAGAAGCATATAGAGATACAAAAGGATGGGCTAAGATGGCGATGACCAATACAGCAGGATGTGGCAAGTTCTCATCTGACCGTACAATTCAGGAATATGTCGATGATATCTGGCACTTAGATAAGATCAGATAGTCATATATATAGTCTTGAAATATAGTATTGAATATGATAAGTTAAGAGGAAGAGTTCCCAAAGCAGGGACTCTTCCTCTGTTCATGTAAAAACAGATGATAAAATATTTCAAAAAAATTGCAAAAATATTAAGAATGTGTTAAAATTCGAATGTAAAAAAGAAATATCAAGAATAAAGATGAAAAACAAAGAAAGGGAGTAACAAATGAGGAACATTATAAGGAAACTTGCAGTGTGCTTTCTGGCATGGATATTGGTCTGCACAACAGTTGTAACTGGGCATGGAATGCATACGGCAAAAGCAGCACAGACATTTAAGATTCATTTTATTGATGTCGGATGTGCAGATGCTGCATTATTACAGTATGGAGAAGGAACAGAAGCAAAGTATGCATTGATCGATACAGGGGCTGTTTCTTATCATGAAAGTACAGATTCAACGATTGATTTGACTAAAACACCAGTTTATGAATATCTGAATAAACTGGGAGTAAAACATCTAGAATTTGTTTTGTTGACACATCCACATCAGGATCATATCGGAGGTATGGAGAAGATTCTTTCTGATACAACAATTAAGATCGATAAGATTTATGGAAATGATTTAAATGTTCAATATCTAGCAAGTAGTGATAAGAAATCTGAACAGAGTTCAGAAACAACAAGTTGGACAGAATTTGATAAGAAAGTATATAAGGATTTTAAGGCTGCTTGGGAAACAAGAAATAAAGAAGCAGAAGAAGCCCATGATGAATCTTTAAAAGTAGATTATGTAGTACCAACTGCAGGAGAAACAATTAGTTTCGGAGAAGCAAAAATGACATTCTATGGTCCATTAGAGAATGATTATCAATATGGTAGAACGGTTGATTTAAACACAAGACAGGAAAATAAATATTCCATTGTTACAAAAATCGTTTATGGAGATAACTCATTCTTAATGACAGGAGATGCCCAGAAAGAAACAATTGAGAAGATCATCGCGAAAGGATATGATCTGACAGCACAGGTGATTAAAGAGCCTCATCACGGATACCAAGATGTTACAGAGGAAGAATTGGCTAATGGATACCAGTATTCTGATCATAAAACAGTAATCGATGCATCACAAGCAAACATTGCAATTATTAGTAATGGGTATAAAAATAAGGGAGATGGGAAAGGACATCCTGTTCCATTTACCAAAGTCTTAAGAGACTTATCAAAATTAGATGTCTATGAGACAGGAGACCGTGGAACGATCATTGTAACATCCGATGGCTCACAGTTATCTATCCAGACAGAGAAAGGAGATAACCAGCCAAGCGTCAAAGGAAAGGAAAGTGATGATGAAACATCATCTCCAGTGATGAAATCCATGAATATCACAGCGAACACAACAAAGTCTTTGACAGCAACAAGCGTGGATGCTGCGAATACTTATAATCGTTATGAAAAGAAGAATATCACTGTAAGATTTTCAGGAGTAGCTCAAGGATTTACAAAGTTGACAAGCATTGAATATAAGTTTGTGCCAAAAGGTGTGAATAATAAAACCATAGCATATAAGACAGGAAGTTCCTATACCGTCAAAAATGGAAATTGTGGAAGGTTTTATGTAAGATATAATACACCATTAGGATCAACAGAGATCAAACTTCCTGGATTTACAGTTGATACGAAAGCACCAACTAGTGTGAAGATCAAAGCGAATAAGTCAGGGATCAAAACACTGTCAACGTCTGCAAAGAACACTTACAGTAAACGGATCAAGAAGTCTGTCAAATTTACATTTAGTGCAAATTATGGAACCAGTGGAAAATCCATGACACAGTATAAGTTTGTACCAAGAGGAAAAAAAGCTTCCAAGTACAAATGGAAAACAGCAAATAGTGTAACTTATAAGAAAAGAAATAAAAAAGTTCGTTTATATGTAAGATATATTGATAAATCTGGAAATATTACAACAAAGAAGACAAATGGATTTTACGTAACTAAGAAATAACAAAGAAAACGCTAGGATGGGAGTATGAAATATTTTACAAAGAAGATCATAGCGGTACTGCTGACAGTGATGCTTACAGGCATCACTGTTTTGCACGTATCGGGAGGTCAAACGATCAAAGTTAATGCAGCACAGACATTTAAGGTTCATTTTATCGATGTAGGAGCCGCCGATGGAGCTTTGCTTCAATATGGAGAAGGAGAAAACGCGAAGTATGCCCTGATCGATTCTGGGGCTTATTCTTATGAGACAAAAGATCACGATACGATCGATGTATCAGACCGTGTGCACCAATATTTGCTGGATCATGGAGTAAAGCATCTGGAATTTGTTGTTCTTACTCATCCACATGGAGATCATATCGGTGGAATGAAAAAGATACTAGAAGATAAGAATATTACGATCGATACGATTTATGGGAATCCATTGGAGTTTGAATATCTGGAAAGCAGCGAAGATAAAGAAAAGCAAACAGAGGAAACAGCCCGATGGACAGCATTTGATACACAGACTTATCAGACATTCAAGAAGAAACTAGAGAAGAGGAATTCATACAAAGATGCATCATTGCATATCCAGTATGTTGTGCCACAGGCCGGAACATCCGTAAAATTAGGCGAAGCGGTAATGACCTTTTATGGTCCGTTAGATAATACCTACAGGTATGGAAGAGCACAGGATGCACCCAATTTAAATACAAGACAGGTAAATAAATATTCGATAGTGACGAGGATCGTTTATGGCAGTAATTCATTTTTAATGACAGGCGATGCACAGCAGGAAACGATCAAAAAGATTGTAGCTAGAGGTTACGATTTAAGTGCACAGGTATTAAAGCAGCCACATCATGGATATCAGGATGTTCGTTTGCAGGATAAACCGAAAGATCGTTATGTATACGATTCGGATCATAAGTATCTGATCGATCGAACAGGTGCAAGTATTGCGATCATCAGTAATGGATATAAAAATGTAAATCAGACACCAGAGAGCAATGTACTTCGTGATCTGTCAGGAATGGATGTTTATCAGACATCAGATAAAGGAACGATCGTAGTATCGTCCGATGGTAAGAATCTAAGTGTGTCAGCACAAAAAGGCGGTAATGTACCAAGTCATGCGGGATATGTAGTGAAACAGAAGCGTACCCCTTTGATGCAGAAAGTTACAGTGCAGGCAAATACAAAGAAGAAAATGACACCACTTCGTTCCGATGCCTCAGCAGCATATCAGCATTATGAGAGAAAAAACATCAAGATCAGGATTTCAGCACAGGCAAAAAGCTTCACAAATCTAAAACAGATTCAGTACAAATTTGTGAAAAAAGGAACTTCCAAAGGAAGTGTACCATACAAAACCGGTACGACATTAACGCTCAAAGACGGCATGATAGGCAGGGTCTATGTGAGGTTTGTCACAGATGCAGGGATAGATGAGATGCAGCTTTCAGGAATCGCAGTAGATAAAAAAGCACCAACAAAGACGAAGATCAAGGTTAACAGATCAGGGATCAAGACATTGAAAACGTCAACAAAAACGTCTTACAATAAGAAAATCAAAAAGTCAGCCAAATTTGTATTTTCAGCATCCTATGGAATCAGCGGGAAATCAAAGACACAATATAAGATCGTGCCAAAAGGCAAAAAAGCATCCAAATATCGATGGAAAACGGCGAATAAGATAACCTATAAAAAGAAGAACAAAAAAGTGAGTATCTATGCAAGATTTATAGATAAATGTGGAAATATCACACAGCGAAAGAGTTCTGGATTCTATATTACAAAATAAGGGAAGAAAGATATAGGAAGGCTTAGCTTGTATGCGAAAAGAGAATTTGTTATACTAAGAGGCAGAAGAATTAAAAATGCAAAGCAGGAGAAAGATTATGAACAGTAAAGGAAAAGGAATCATTACAGCAGTTATAGTTGTCCTGATCGCGCTGGCTGCTTTTTGCGGATTTGGATATATCAGCCAAAGAATGACAGCAAGCGAAGGAATTACATATCTTGATAAGAAAGAATATCAGAAAGCATACGAACAATTTGACCATGCAGCAGGGAAATTCACTCTCATTTTCACAAAGCAAAAGAAAGATGTTTTATTCTACGAAGGAGAGGCTCTTTATCAGATGGGAGAGTATGGGAAAGCCATAGAGATCTATGATGAGCTGATCGATCATGGAGAAAGCCGGGCATATTCTTTGAAAGCATATTGCCTTGCCCAGCAGAAGAAGCTAAACAAAGCAATAGATGTATGTGATCAGGGAATAAAAGAGCATCCAGACGATGGAGAGATCTATTGCACAAAATATGCGGTGTTAGCAAAGCAGGAGAAGTATACACAAGGGCTAAAAGTGATCGAGAGAGCATTAAAACAGAAGGAACTTGAGAATAAGAAGGAAGTTTTATTTGCTAGGATCAGTGCGTATGAATCCATGTTTGATTTCGATACAGCATATCGTTATGCAAAAGCTTATGTAAAAGCCTATCCAAAGGATGCAAATGGCAAGAAAGAGCTGACATTTTTGGAGACACGATAATTTTGTGACAATTTCATGATAAGAGTTAGGAAGGACGAAAGTCCTTCTTTTTTTGTGCAGAAACAGAAAAGATCAATTGAAAATTGTGCAAAATATACAAAAATAGAAAGCAAAAATCATGACTTTATACAAAAAATAAAATTTTACGAAAAATAAGTTGACGAAATTTAGGTTTATGACTATAATCAAGATACAAAATAAAATTTCACATGAGACAAAAGTAAAAAAATAAATTTCGTGCTAAAGGAGGGAGAGCAATGAAGTTAATTGTATCAGCCCATGGAATGTTGGCAAAAGAGGTTGTGAATTCTGCGGGAATGGTGTTCGGAGCAATTGATGATCTTGACATCGTAACATTTGTTCCAGGTGAGAATGCAGAGACATTAAAAGCCAGATACAAAGAATTGATCGATGGCTATAAGGAAGACGAAGAAATTTTATTCCTTGTAGATCTATTTGGAGGAAGTCCTTACAATGCAGCATTTGAGACCGTGATCGGACAAGAGCGAATGGATGTTATTACAGGATTGAGTTTACCAATGCTGATTGATGTTGTTGGAATCAGAACAATGGAAGAAGATATCAAGGCTGGCGAAGTATATGACAAACTTTCAGGAGATTATGTGAAATCATGCAAGAAATTGCTTGGTAATACAAACGAAGATGAAATGGAGGATGATGAACTATGAAAATCAATTTAGTAAGAATCGATGACAGACTGATCCATGGACAGGTCGCAACCGTTTGGTCCAAAGAAGCAAACGCACAGCGAATCATCATTTGCAGTGATGAAGTAGCAAAAGACCAGATCCGTAAAACATTACTTTTACAGGTGGGACCTCCAGGAGTAAAAGTAAGCGTTGTAGACGTAGCAAAAGCAGTTCGTGTTTACAACAATCCAAAATATGAAAAGGACACAGTATTCTTCTTATATACATGTCCACAGGATGTTCTGCGAATGGCAGAAGCAGGGGTTCCGATCAAGAGTGTTAACATCGGAGGAATGGCATTCAAGACAGGAAAGACTCAGATCACAAAGGCAGTATCTGTTGATGAAAGCGATATCGCAGCATTTAAGAAACTGCATGAGATGGGAATTGAATTAGAGATCCGTCCGGTAGCCACAGACAAAAAAGTAGATCTTATGAGCAAGATCGAAGGCATCGAAGGATAAGAGAGATACAAAGGAGGATTTAAAAATGGGAATATCTACAGTTCAAATCGTTTTATTAGTTGTTTTTGGATGTATCGCTGGAATGGGAAGCGTGCTTGATTCCTTCCAGACACATCGTCCACTGATCGCATGTACAGTTGTTGGATTGATCTTAGGAGATGTAAAAACAGGTATCTTACTTGGAGGTACACTGGAAATGATCGCTCTTGGATGGATGAACATCGGAGCAGCACAGTCTCCTGACTCAGCATTAGCAAGTATCATTTCTACGATTCTTGTAGTTGTAGGACATCAGTCTGTAGCAAATGGTATCGCGATCGCACTTCCAGTTGCAGTTGCAGGTCAGGTGTTAACAGTATTTGCTCGTACAGTAACAATCTTCTTCCAGCACGCAGCTGACAAATATGCAGAAGATGCAAACTTCAAGATGCTTGATATCTGTCATGTAGCTGCATTGGTCGTACAGGCACTTCGTGTAGCGATCCCTACATTCTTAGTAGCAGCAGTTGTAAGCCCAGAAGGTGTACAGACATTATTAAACAGCATTCCGAAAGTAGTAACTGGTGGATTAACAGTTGCAGGTGGAATGATCGTAGTCGTAGGTTACGCAATGGTATTAAACATGATGGGTGCAAAATACTTAATGCCATTTTTCTTCCTTGGATTCGTAATTGCAGCGTTTACAGAATTTAACTTAGTTGCATTCGGAATCATGGGTGCGGTATTCGCAATCGTATATGTACAGTTAAATCCTAAATTCCAGACACCAGTGGCAGCACCAGTAACAGCAGGTGCAGGTGGCAGCGATGATCTGGATGATGATCTAGACGACGAACTTGACTAAGAAAGAGGAGGAATTTAAAGATGAGTGAAAAGAAATTAACAAAAGGCGATAGATTTAATATGTTCATGAGAACAAACCTTCAGCAAGCATCATTTAACTACGAAAGAATGCATGCATTAGGTATGTGCTTCGATATGGTACCAGCTATTAAAAGATTATATGATACAAAAGAAGAACAAGTAGCAGCATTAAAGAGACATCTGACATTCTTCAACGTAACACCAGCAGCTGTAGGACCAGTCTTAGGTGTAACAGCAGCGATGGAAGAAGCAAAAGCAAATGGAGCAGATATCGATGAAGGAACGATCGGAAGTATCAAGATTGGGTTAATGGGACCTTTCTGTGGAGTTGGTGATCCAATCTTCTGGGGAACATTAAGACCAATCACAGCAGCGATTGGTGCATCCTTAGCATTAACAGGAAGTGCATTAGGACCAGTATTATTCTTCTTAGCATTCAACATCGTACGTATGGCAGCACTTTACTTTGGACTTGAATTCGGATACAAAAAAGGATTAGACTTTGTAAAACATTTAGCAGGAAATATGTTACAGAAAGTCACAGAAGGAGCTTCTATCCTTGGACTGTTCGTCATGGGTGCACTGGTATCTAAATGGACGACGATTAACGTACCACTTGTAGTATCTAGAGTAACAACAAACGGAAAAACAACAGTAACAACAGTACAGAATATCTTAGATCAGTTATTACCAGGATTATTAGCATTAGTTTTAACCTTGGTCGTATCTAAATTATTAAAGAAAAACATCAGTCCGATCGCAATTATCTTTATCTTATTTGCAGTAGGAATTGTTGGATATGGATTAGGAATTTTGGCATAATCTGTTAGGGGGAAAGTTATGAAAACAAAGGCAGTAAGACTTTACGGAGAAATGGATTTAAGACTGGATGAATTTGAACTGCCAGAGATGCAAGATGATGAAATTATGGCAGAGGTTGTAACAGACAGCTTATGTATGTCCAGTTACAAAGCAATCACCCAGGCACAAAAACACAAAAAAGTACCAGATGATATCAGTGAAAATCCGATCATTTTAGGACACGAATTTTGTGGAACGATCAAAAAGGTCGGTAAAAAATGGAAAGATCAGTATCAGGAAGGTGACAAATTTGTCATTCAGCCTAACATTGGAGATATCAGAGGCTATGCCCCAGGATATTCTTTCCATCATATGGGAGGGGATGCCACAACGATCATCTTTTCTGATCAGGTTATGGAAAATGGTTCACTATTAAAATACAACGGAGATTCCTTCTTTGAAGGATCTCTCGTTGAACCACTGTCATGTGTCGTAGGTGCATTTAATGCACAGTATCATATGAAGAAAATGTATTCATATGAACATGTGATGGGAATTAAAGAAGGTGGAGCGATCGCACTTCTCGGTGCAACAGGGCCAATGGGATTTTTAGCGATCGACTTTGCAATCCATGGACCAAAGAAACCAAAGACATTGGTTGTCACAGGAAGAACACAGAAGAAGATTGATATGGCAGCAAGGTTATACACAGTAGAAGAAGCAAAGAAGAATGGTGTAGATCTTGTATACGTCAATACAAGAGATATAGCAGATGTCAATAAAGAGCTACGTAAATATTCAGAAAAAGGATTTGATGATGTCTTTATCTTTGCACCAAATGAAGAAATGGTAACATACGGAGTTAAAATGTTAGCATTCGATGGATGTTTGAATTTCTTCTCAGGGCCTGCCGATCAAGAATTTTCATCCAGAGTAAATTTCTATAATATTCATTATAATTCTACACATTTTGTGGGAACAAGTGGTGGAAATACGGAAGATATGAAACAATCCATTGAACTGATCGAGAGCAAGACAGTCAATGTTGCAAAGATCGCAACACATATATTAGGGCTTGACCATGCGGTTGAAACAACAAAGGCGTTACCAGAACTTGAAGGAAGTAAAAAAATTGTCTATACGCACAAAAAATTTCCATTAACAGAGGTTGACAAATTCGATGAAAACAGCGATGATGAGTATATCAGAGAATTAAAATCAATCGTAGAACGCAATGGTAATTTATGGAGCGCAGAGGCAGAAAGGTATTTCATACAGAATGCTCCTGAGATTTAGAAGGGAGTAGTATGAGTAGTGATATCTTAGTTAGAGACCAGATTTTTTCAACATATGATAGTTTATATGATGCAGAGAAGAAAGTAGCCGATTATCTGATCAGTCATCCATCTGAAGCGATCGAGATGTCTGTATCAGAACTTGCATCTCACTGTGATGCGAGCCAGGCAACGATCATCCGTTTTTGTAAGAAGATCGGGTGTAAGGGATTTCATCAGTTGAAGATCAAGCTGGCCGGAGAACAACGACAGCAGGAAGAACAGGTGATATCGAACGAGATCGATATCGATCAGATGGACAAATCACTCAATAATATCATGATCAGTAAAGTGGAAGAGATCAAAGCGACGTTTCACAATTTTAATCCAGAAGAATTAAGAGAGATCGTGGATCTGATCATACATGCCAATCTGATTGAATTCGCTGCGATGGGAGATACGATCCCGATCGCACTGGATGGATCTTACAAGTTCAATCAGTTAGGATTGAAAGCAGTTAGTTCAACAATCTGGGAGAGTCAGGAAGCATTTTCCAGAACTTTGAGAAAAGGTGATGTATTTTTTGCGATTTCCGCCTCTGGAGCATCCAAAAGACTTGTGAAGATGGTAGAGATCGTGAAAGATAATGGTGTAACAACAATTGCGATCACCAATCAATCCAAATCGCCACTTGCAGAGTTATGTGATCATGTTTTGCTGACAGCAACAAGAGAACACATTTTCCATGATCAGGTTAGTTTCACAAGAATGGCAGCGATGTCAGTGATCGACACACTGTTCTTATTACTGTTCTCCACAAAATGGGATTCATTTGAGAATGTGGCACAACACGAGCAGTCTGTTGCAGAAGAAAAATTATAAAAGGAGATCATAACGATGAATAACGATTGGTTAGAATTAGAAGGGAAGACAGTCATCGTCACAGGCGCAGCATCCGGAATCGGGAAGGCAGTTGCGCAGGAGTTTTTGAATATTGGGGCGAATGTAGTTATTTCTGATATGGCAGAGAATGCACCAGAGATGGATGCAAAAGAAGGCCAGTTATTATATGTAAGAACAGATGTAACAAAAGTTTCTGATGTTGAAGCTATGGTAGCAAAAACAATAGAAACATTCGGAACAATTGATGTACTAGTGAATAATGCAGGAATCAATATTCCACGTCTGTTAGTTGATCCAAAGGATCCAAAAGGACAATATGAATTAGATGAGGCAGTATGGGATAAAGTATGCAATGTAAATTTAAAAGGTGTTTTCTTCTGTGCGCAGGCAGTTGGAAGGATCTTGGTTGAAAAAGGTGAAGGTGTCATTATCAACATGTCTTCTGAAAGTGGTCTGGAAGGATCCGAAGGACAGAGTGTTTACGCAGCTACAAAGAATGCAGTAAACTCTTTAACAAGATCATGGGCAAAAGAATTAGGAAAACAGGGAGTTCGCGTTGTCGGAGTAGCACCTGGGATCATGGAAGCTACAGGACTTCGTACGATCGGTTATGAAACAGCTCTGGCTTATACAAGAGGGATCACAGTAGAACAGTTAAGAGCAGGATATTCCAAAACATCCACAATTCCACTAGGACGTTCTGGAAAGCTTTCTGAAGTTGCAGATCTGTGTGTATATCTTGCAAGCAAGAGATCTTCTTACGTACATGGTGTGACGGTTAACGTTGCGGGTGGTAAGACAAGAGGATAGAATAATTTCTGATAGAAGATATAGAAGATAAAGATATCAGCTGGTTTTAGGATCAGCTGATATCTTTTTTTAACATAATATAGCAGGAAATTCCGATGGAACTCTCTATGATATAAGAAAGTATGGCAAAGCCGGTTTCTTTCTGGTTGCTACAAAAAAAGAATCGTTGTATAATGATTCTTAGCATCACAAATTAAAAAGAAAGGAAATATGATGTTTTCGTTTCTATAAAAACATCATACAAGAATAAAATGTTAATTCTGGCTGTAGGAATCGGAATTGTATTTTGTATAATAGTATTTATTTGTTATTCTTATAAACAAAATCAACGGTCAAAATACACATCCGAAGTATACAAAGTATTTAAAGGACAATATGGGAGAGGATCAGTGATCTCTATGGGTTATGCACAGACGAATGCATTTACGGACCCCGTAACATTAATGTTGGCAGTCAGCAAGGATGATCACAGAGTTGTAGATGCATGGGAAGTTACGCAAGAGGAGATGGAGAATAGCTGTCGGTCATGTGAAGAATATATAGGAATGGACCTGATCAAATATTATAAAGAGAATCAGGAAAGAATTGAAAAAAGTCAAATGATGAATCAGACGGTGGGCAGGGATTCAGCGAAGAAGCAAGCATTTGACATGGCAGTCCAACAGATATTAGGGAAATTAGGAAAATAGATACAGGAACACATATTATGGAAGAAATCAAAAAAGAAATCGAAGAAGAACTCGAAAAGAAAAAAGCGGTAGAAGCAAAATTGCAGGAAGAAACAGCGAAAATTGCAGAAGAAGAACCTGTTAAAGAATTTGATT
>OJNH01002243.1_pt1 | contig 13765 bp, 10 predicted proteins | sample 1597361 | NCBI WGS metagenome assembly OJNH01 (sample SAMEA2452136, study PRJEB22498) | human gut metagenome | biome: human feces; feature: human gut; material: feces | place: Australia | collected 2012
TAGCTTTTCCTAATAATGATAAATATTTTGTAATAGCTGCTGTTGTTGTTGTTTTACCATGGTCAACGTGTCCGATTGTACCAATGTTAACGTGTGGTTTGTTTCTTTCAAATTTAGCTTTTGCCATTTTAAAATCCTCCTTATTTTTAGTTAGCCGTTCTTTTGAACGTTGCTACTTTTATTTTTTTAAATTTAATAACGTAATTTTGTTATGCACTTGCATTTTACAACATTTTCGTTAAAAATGCAAGTACTTTTTATTTTATATTAATTATTCAGCTTTTTTTCTTGAAGCAACGATTGTTTCAAGTACTGATTTTGGAACTTCTTCGTAATGAGATGGTTCCATAGAGTATGAACCTCTACCTTGAGTTTTTGAACGTAAGTCTGTTGCATAACCAAACATTTCTGATAATGGAATAAATGCATGTATTTCTTGCATTCCATCGTTTGCATCCATACCTTCCATTCTTCCTCTTCTTGAGTTTACATCTCCTATAACATCTCCCATGTATTCTTCTGGAACTGTTATTTCAACTTTCATTATTGGCTCTAAGATAACTGATTTTGCTTGTCTACATCCTTCTTTGAATGCCATAGAAGCAGCTATTTTGAAGGCCATTTCTGAAGAGTCAACTTCGTGGTATGAACCATCAACTAATGAAACTTTGAAATCTATAACTGGGTAACCAGCTAAGATACCGCTTTCAGCAGCTTCTCTCATACCTTGTTCAATTGGTTTAATATATTCTTTTGGAACAGCTCCTCCAACGATTTTGCTTTCGAATTCTATTCCTTTTCCTGGTTCTAATGGTTCCATTTCAAACCATACGTCACCGTATTGTCCTTTACCACCAGATTGACGAATAAATTTACCTTGAACTTTTACTTTATTTCTAATTGTTTCTTTGTAAGCAACTTGTGGTTTACCTACATTACATTCAACTTTGAATTCTCTTTTTAATCTATCTACGATGATATCTAGGTGTAATTCACCCATACCAGCAATGATAGTTTGTCCTGTTTCTTGGTTTGTATATGCTTTAAATGTTGGATCTTCTTCAGCTAATTTTGCAAGTGCAATTCCCATTTTTTCTTGAGCTGCCTTATCTTTTGGCTCAATAGCTATATCAATAACTGGTTCTGGGAATTCCATTGATTCAAGGATTATTGGATGTTCTGGATCACATAAAGTATTTCCAGTTGTAACATCTTTTAATCCAACTGCTGCTGCTATATCACCAGCATAAACTTTGTCTATGTCTTCTCTATGATTTGAGTGCATTTGAAGAATTCTTCCAACTCTTTCTTTTTTATCTTTACTAGAGTTTAATACTGTAGAACCTGATTCTAATGTTCCTGAATAAACTCTAAAGAAACATAATTTACCAACAAATGGATCTGTTGCAATTTTAAATGCTAATGCTGCAAATGGTTCTGAATCAGATGTTTTTGCTTCTGTTTCTTCTCCATCTAATGTTTCACCTTTAATATGGTCTATATCTAATGGTGATGGCATATAGTCAACTATTGCATCTAATAATTCTTGAACACCTCTATTTTTGTATGAAGAACCACATGTTACTGGTACTATTTTATTTGCTATTGTTCCAGCACGTAAACCTTTTTTGATTTCTTCTGCTGTTAATTCTTCACCTTCTAGGTATTTCATCATTAATTCTTCGTCTTGTTCTGCTACTGCTTCTATCATTTTATCATGATATTCATTAGCTAAATCTTTCATATCTTCTGGTATATCTGTTTCTTCTATTTCTTTTCCTAAATCATCTTTATGGATGAATGCTCTCATTTTTATTAAGTCTACTATACCTTTAAATTGGTCTTCTGCACCAATTGGTAATTGGATTGGAACTGCATTTGCTTTTAATCTATTTTTTAATTGGTCTATACAAAGCATAAAGTTAGCTCCTGTTATATCCATTTTATTTACATATACCATTCTTGGTACATTATATTTGTCAGCTTGTCTCCAAACTGTTTCTGTTTGTGGTTGAACTCCACCTTTTGCTGCAAGTACTGTTACTGCACCGTCAAGAACTTTTAGAGATCTTTGAACTTCTACTGTAAAATCAACGTGTCCTGGTGTGTCTATAATATTAATTCTGTTATTATTCCAGAAACATGTTGTACATGCAGATGTAATTGTTATACCTCTTTCTTGTTCTTGTTCCATCCAGTCCATTGTTGCTGCACCTTCATGAACTTCACCTATTTTATGTGTTTTTCCTGTATAAAATAATATTCTCTCTGTTGTTGTTGTTTTACCAGCATCAATGTGAGCCATTATTCCTATATTTCTTGTTCTTTCTAGTGGGTATGCTCTTCCTGCCATCTATATTTTCCCCCTCTCAATATTATACATTCTTAATTTTTGTAAAAAGTGATTAGCTGTGCATTTTTGAGATTAATTACAAGCCGAAGTCGTATGATTGTACTTCGAGGTTTGAAATTAATATCGAAAATGTACAGATGATTGCTTTTTACAAAAATTCTACCATTTATAGTGAGCAAAAGCTTTATTAGCTTCAGCCATTCTATGTGTATCTTCTTTCTTCTTGAATGCTCCACCGTTTCCAGCAACTGCATCCATTATTTCACCAGCTAATTTTTCAGCCATTGTTTTTTCATGTCTGTTTCTAGCATATGTTACTAACCATCTTAATCCTAAAGTTTGTCTTCTTTCTGGTCTTATTTCTAATGGAACTTGGTATGTAGCTCCACCAACTCTTCTTGCTTTAACTTCAAGAACTGGCATTATGTTTTCTAAAGCTGCTTCAAAAACTTCTAAAGGATTTTTTCCTTCTTTTTCTTTTATAATGTCAAATGCATCATATACTATTTTTTGAGCAACTGATTTTTTACCATCTAACATTATGTTGTTTACTAATTTTGTAACAACTTTGCTGTTATATATTGGATCTGGTAAAACGTCTCTTTTTGCTATATATCCTTTTCTTGGCACTATTCTTCCCTCCTTAAATTTTTATTAGATATTCATCAAAATATCTTCGGTACTCTGAAAAGTTTTTTACTTTTCCGTATAGTGCATATAATCTATTTCTAAATTTAAGTACCTTAATTTAGTAAGTATTACAAGCACTACTTTTTAATTTTTAGCTAAGTTCTATTTTTTAGGTCTCTTAGCTCCGTATTTAGAACGAGCTTGCATTCTATCTTTAACACCAGCTGTATCTAATGTTCCTCTGATAATATGGTATCTAACACCTGGAAGGTCTTTTACCCTACCACCTCTTATTAATACAACACTGTGTTCTTGTAGGTTATGTCCTATACCTGGGATATAAGATGTTACTTCATAACCATTTGAAAGTCTAACTCTGGCAACTTTTCTTAAAGCTGAGTTTGGCTTTTTAGGTGTAACTGTTTTAACTACTGTACATACACCTCTTTTTTGTGGAGCTCTGTTATTTGTTAATTTTTTGTTTTTTGAGTTCCATCCATGTTGAAGAGCTGGTGCAGTTGATTTTGTTACTCCTGTTTGTCTTCCTTTTCTTACTAATTGATTAATTGTTGGCACTTAAATTTCACCTCCTATTTTTTATTTTTACTACGGAACTGCATAATACACGCAATTTACTATAGCATTTTCTATTTTACCATTTTTATGTATATAAGTCAAGAAAAACTTGGAATTTTTCCAAGTTTTTCTTTTTTATTATCTTTCATTTTCGTCAACACTATCTTGTTTTGTTTCTCTTTCTAAATCTTCGTCTCTTCCTAAATACTCTGTAAACTCTCTAGTTCCTTTTGCTATCGTTTTAGGGACTTTTAATGCTGCCTTAAATGCTTTTTTAGCCACATTTTTTGTTTTAGAAAGAGCTGGTATTTTTCCTTCTAATTTTGTATCTTCCCTTGTTGTAACTGGTTTGTTTTTAATTTTTCTTTTTCCTTTTTCTAATAATCCATATATTTTATTTTCTTTTAATCCAATAACAGACATACCTTCTATTTGGCTTTCTGCTTTTCCAACTCTCTTCATTATTCTCTTAGATTTTCCTGTTAATACTGTTTCACTTAAATCGTGTTCAACTTTTAAATTTTCACATTCTTGCTTATTCTTTACTGCTTTTACATATTCAATAATTTTCCCATTTTGTTCAAAATCATTTAATGCTTCCAATATTACAGGATTTAATTTTCTTTTTAAGAAGAAACGTTTTATTGAATTTTTTTCTAACGTTTCTATAGAACTAGCAACATTAGGTTCATTAAATATTCTTTTTGAATCCTTTACAATATCATCTAAAATATTTTCTTTAGTAAATGTTTTTAGTTCATTATTATTTTCTTTTAGAACAATATCAATTGCATCTTTTCCTTCTCTTATATTAATACCAACTATTTCTTTTTCTTTTAAATTTTTTAAAGCTATTTGTTCTACTTCTTTATTATTTACTAGTGTTCTTATTGGTTGTTTTTCTTTTTTTGTTTCTTCTATCATCTTATCAGCACTTTGATTTAATTCTTCTTCTATATTTTCAATGTCAACTTCTTCGTTTTTCATTTTTTCTGATTTTTCTAAATCACCATTTTCTTTTTTATTATTTTCTATTGCTCTTTCTGTTCTTTCATCCAAATCTTTTCTTACTGCTTTTCTTTTATCAAACTCTTCGTTTTCTTTAATTGCTTCTTCCCAATCTTTTTCGAATTTTTCTTTGCTTTCTTTTTGATTTAATTTTTCAATCAAATTATCAAGATTTTCAAGAGTAAATTCATTATTAATAACACCCATTTTTTCTTTTATTTCTGTATATTTTTCTACTGGTGTCTTTCCTTCATATAAATTTGCTATTTCTAATTTTGGTTCAATGTCTTCTAATCTATGTTTGTTGTTTAAATATTGTTCTTTAGCATGATTAACTTTTATTTGTTCTTCTTTTGGTAATTTTAACCATTCTTCTTTTGTAACATCATTTAATTTTAATTCTTCTTCTAATTTTTTCTTTTCTTCTGTTAATTTTTTTACTTCATCTTGCTTTAAATTAGCAAATTCACTATTTCTATTTTTTTCAACCTTTGCTAATTTTACTTCTAATTCATTTAATATTTTTGATTTTTTTTCTTCCATATTTCTTTTTAAGTTTCTTTTTGCAAGTTCTTCATGTGCTAATGATTGTGCAAACTCAGAATCTTTCTCAGCATATTCTTTTGATAAATCCTCATAAAATACGCTCTTATAATCTTGTATTTTATCCAATTCTTGTTTTTTATTATCTCTTTCTACTTTTAAATTTGCACTTTGCTCGCTTAATTTTTCAATAGAATCTTTTTGTTTCTTTAATTCTTTAATTTCTTTTTCATATTCGTTTATTAAATCCATTTTTTATTCTCCTATCTAAATAAAATAAATCACTACTTTAATTTTACCAAACTTTTATTTATTTTTCAACATTTTTAACTATTTTTTTATATTTTTCTTAATAAATCTCTCATTTTTAATACAAGAATTATATCAAATTCTTCAAACTTCTCTCAGCTAATTTCATATATCTTTCTTTTTTATCTCTAATTTTCTTACCTTCCAATTCCGGTAAAATGCCAAAATTAGCATTCATTGGTTGAAACTTATCATTTGGAGTTGATATATATTTAGCCAAACTTCCAATAACAGTATATTCAGAAAATTCCACCTTTTTACCACTATCAAAAAATCTTTCTATAGCATTCAGTGCTGCAAGCATTCCAGAAGAAATTGACTCAACATACCCTTCTACACCTGTTATTTGTCCTGCAAAATATATATTATTATTTAATTTTAAATTATATGTATTGTCTAACAATTTTGTTGAATTTATATACGTATTTCTGTGCATTACTCCATATTTAACAAATTCTGCATTTTGTAATCCAGGTATCATACTAAATACTCTTTTTTGTTCTCCAAATTTCAGATTTGTTTGAAAACCAACTATGTTATATATTGTTGCATCTGTATTATCTTGTCTTAATTGAACTATTGCATATGGTCTTTTAGCATATCTTGGGTCATCAAATCCTACTGGTTTTAGTGGTCCAAATCTTAAAGTATCTATTCCTCTTTTTGCCATTATTTCAACAGGCATACACCCTTCAAATATTTCCTTCTTTTCAAAATCATGTAATGTAATAACTTCCGCTTCTACAAGTTCCTTACAGAAATTTTCATACTCTTCTTTATTCATTGGAAGATTGATATAACTTTTTTCTTGTTTAGATTGTCTATCTTTCCACTCTTCTACAGTTTCATCTTTTTTCTTTTCTTGTTCATATCTGTTACCATAAAAAGCGATATCAAAATCTATGCTATCTTTTAAAACAATTGGAGCTGCTGCATCATAAAAATATAGCTTATCTTCTCCTGTTAATTTTCCTATCTGTTTTGCTAACTTTTCAGAAGTCAATGGACCTGTTGCTATAATAACAATTCCATCTTCATTTTCCACATTTTCTACTTCTTTGTGAATTACTTCTATTAAAGGATTTTTTTCAATCTCTTCTGTTACTCTTTTAGAAAATTCTTCTCTATCTACCGCTAAGGCTTGACCTGCTGGTACACTAGTTTCATCAGCAATTCTTATTAATAATGAATCTAACTTTCTAAGTTCTTCTTTTAAAAGTCCACAAGCATTTGTAAGTAAGTTAGATTTAAATGAATTACTGCACACAATTTCCGCCAAATTTTTATTAGAATGTGCTTCTGAAAATTTGACTGGTTTCATTTCATATAATTTTACTTTTATTCCTCTTTTTGCAATTTGATATGCTGCCTCTGTTCCTGCAAGTCCTCCTCCTATTATTGTTATATAATCTTTCATAATTCTCCTCTACTTAAATAGAAAGGGAAAAGGGGACGTCCTTTTTTCCCTTTACATTTTTCCTTTATTCAAATAAATTCATAATATCTTCTTTTGAAAGTTTGCTAATAAATGTTGTTTTTGTATCTAACATATTATCAGTTAAAGTTGCCTTTCTTTGTTGCAAGTCATAAATTTTTTCTTCGATAGAATCTTTTGTTATTAATTTATAAACTTGTACATTATTTTTTTGTCCTATTCTATAAGCTCTGTCTGTTGCTTGATTTTCTGCTGATATATTCCACCATGGGTCATAATGTATAACCATATCTGCACCTATTAAATTTAAGCCTGTTCCTCCAGCTTTTAATGAAATCAAAAATACTTTTATTTCATCATTTTGATTAAATTCGTCTACCAAATCCACTCTTTCATCAACTTTTGTTGCTCCTGTTAATTTAAAATATTTTATATTTCTATTTTTTAATTCTTTTTCTATTATTTCAAACATTGATGTATAACTTGAAAATAGCAATATTTTATGACCTGCTGTTATTCCATCTTCTAATATTTCCATACATTGTTCTAATTTACTGCAAGGTTCCTTGTAATTATCAATAAATAAACTTGGATGACAACAAATTTGTCTTAGTCTTGTTAATGCTGCTAGTATTTTTATTTGACTTCTTTCATAACCATTTGAGTTTATTTCATCTTGTAATTCTTGCTTTGTTCTAACTAAATATGATAGATAAATTTTTCTTTGTTCTTCTCCCATTTCATTTTTTAATACTGTAATTGTTTTTTCTGGCAACTCCGTTAATACCTCTTTTTTAGTTCTTCTTAAAACAAATGGTTCTATAAGCATTTTTAATTTTTTCATTGCATCTTCATCATTGTCTTTTACTATTGCAGTTTCATAGGTTGATTTGAATTTTTTATAGCTAAATAAATAGCCTGGCATAACAAAGTCAAATATTGACCATAATTCTGCAAGTGAATTTTCTATTGGTGTTCCTGTTAATGCAAATCTAGAATCTGCTTTTATTTGTTTAATTGCTTTTGCATTTTTAGCATTATTATTTTTTAGATATTGAGCTTCATCTGCAATGATAAATCTAAAAGTGTATTTTTTTTCTTTGTATATTTCTATATCTCTTTTTAATAAATCATATGATGTTACTATTACATCATATCTTTCTATTTCGTTAATTATTTCTTTCCTTTGGTTTGCATTTCCACTAATAACTTTGATATTTAATTCTGGTGCAAATTTTTCTATTTCGTTTTTCCAGTTTAAAGCAAGCGAACTTGGTGATACTACTAAACTTGTTTTTTTGTTTTCTTCTTGATTTTCTTTATAACTAACAAGCATAGATATAACTTGAATTGTTTTTCCTAACCCCATATCATCTGCAAGTATCCCTCCAAATCTATAATTATCTAGTGTTTTTAACCATTGAAATCCAGTTTTTTGATATGGTCTTAATATATTTTCAAATTGTTGTGGTATATTCTCTTCTTCTAATAAATCTTTATTTAGATTGTTTACTATTTCTCTGTATTGTTTATCTTTTGTTATTTCTGTATTTTTCATTTTTTTCAATAATTGATTTAAATATAAGGTTCTGTTTACGGGTAATCTAACAGTTCCATTTTCTAGTTCTTTATAATCAATATCTGTTCCTGTTATAAGTTTATCTAAAAATTCTACTTCTTCACTATCTTGTAATTGCAAAAATGCTCCATTTTTTAACCTATAAAATTTCTTTTTTAATTTATATTTAGCAAGCATTTCTTGTAACTCTTCTGGGTTTATATTTAATTTGCTCAAATCTATTTCTAATAGATTATTTTCTACTCTTACTCCTAAAGAACCAACTTTAGGTGCTACTATTTCTTTGGTTTTAAAATTTTCTGTTACTAATACTTCAAATTTTTTCATATATAAATTTATATCTTCTGATAAGAAATTATATATTTTTTCATCATCTGGTAAAATAAATCTCAAATTTTGAGGCTCAAACATAAATCCTGTTTTCCTAAAAATATTCATTGCTTTTGTTTCTTCTACTATGTTTCTAGGAAATTTGAAATTTTTTTCTTCTTTTTGGTTTAATGGATTAAATTCATTTTCTCCATAGCATAGTTTTACATCTGCAACTACATAATTGTTTTTATCAAAATCAAGAAATACTTTTACTCTTAATTTCTCTGGTATGTATTCTTCGACTTCTTTCTTTAGCTTTTCTTCTATTTTTATTGCATTTTTAACCTTTGGTAAAACTATTGAAAATAAATCTCCTATTTCTTTTTTACCAAGCATAACTTCTGAAACGTAATTTTCTCTAAACAATGTTAGCATTTCTAGATTTGTATTTGTAAATTCTTTAGAACATCTATATAAATTTTTGTCTGTTAATACATATTTATAATTTTTTCCTCTTAAAATATTGATTTTGTATATATCAAAATTTGCAATAATTTTATATTCATCATCAGATATTTGTTCTAATGAAAAATCAAGTGGTGGGTCTTCTTCTAAAAAGTCTATTGCTTTTACTTCATAATCTTTTTCTATTAAAACTTTTTTATTTTTTTGTATGTCAAATAATTCATCAAGGCCGGTGTTTCCTAATATTATATTATTTTCATTTAGTGCTTTTCCATAATATCTATAGTTTGAATTCGCATTAGAATTTGCATATTTTATTATTTCTGCATATTTTAAGACAAATTCTAATAGTCCTTGGCTTTCTTGGTCAAACATTTCTTTTCTGTGTACAAATTCTAGTTTATCTCCATATTTGTAATTTTCTTTTAGCATCATTAATGTATAAAATTCTGCTAAATTCTTTATTTTATACATTCTTTTATTTCCAATTTTAAATTCAACTTTCATCTCTTTTGTGAATTTATCATATATTATTTTAGGCTCTATTTTTATTGTTCCTGTATTTTTTAGTTCATTGTCTTCTAGGTCTTTGTCTATTTCGTTTAATTCATGATTATATATTGTTTTTACTATTTGAGAAAAGTTTGTGTACTTTTTTTCTTTCTGTACAGTTGCTTTATTTTCATGTTTTTCTATCTTTTCCACATTATAATCTGCTAATGCTAGAACTGTTGCTAATGTATGTTTACATACTCCATAGTAGTTGTAATAGTCTGGACAAGTACATGTTATATTCTCTATTTCTCCGTTTTTTACTTGAATATATGTATTATAAGTGTCTGTTCCTTCTACTTCTGCTGTTACCTCAAAGTTCATTGGATTCTCATATTCTACTTTTTTAAAGTAAATTCTATTTTCATCTCTGTATTTTTGTGCTTTTTGCTTTCTTTGTTCTCCTGCATCTTCACATAAATTATCTATAATATTATGATTTACTAACATTTTTATCTCCTTCACTTGGCTAATTATTATACTATATTTTACATAAATTTGCAATAGATACACAAAAAAAGAACATGTAAAAACATGCCCTAAATTTCACAAACTAGTTTTTTTTTACTTTTTTCTAGTCCTCTATAATACTTTGCTATAAGTTCATCTAATTCAATGCTTAATTTATATGTAATATCATAGCTTTCTCCGCATTCAATACTTTTATTTAATTTATCTCTTAATTTACAAATTTCTTCATTTAACATTTTTATCTCTCCTTTTTCAATATTTCTCTTCTGTATATTTATAAATTAACATACATTTTGTCTCAAGTCAAGTATTTTCAACGTTTTTTAGCAACTTTCGTATGACTGTTTTTGTCTTTTTTCGACATAAAAATATAAAAAAATACAGCATAAAATTTTATATCTAATTTTATGCCATAAAAACTAATTTTTTATTTTAACTTCTAACTACAGATAATATCATTTTTTTCTCATTAAATACTTTTTTTAAAACTTGGTTTAAATAATCTATATTTATTGTTTCTATTTCTTCTAGATATTCAAAACTATTTATTCCTTTAAAATAATCTGATAAAAACATTCTTGCAATATCTGTTATGTCATTATATTCTTTTATATATTCACCATAGATCATTTTCTTTGTTCTTTCAAAATCTGTTTCATTAATTCCATCTTGTATATATTTTTTTATCTGAGCTTTTAAATCTTTATATAATTCTTCTGGATTATTTGATTGACCTGTTATTAATATATGTGCATATTTTTTATCAAATTCATATTCTATGCTTGGATTTGAATAACAGTTTCCTTTATCATATAATTTTTTATATAAATCTGAACTTGCCCCTATTATTAGATTTAATAATATTTCTATTGCTATGTGTTTTTTCACTTTTTCATTTTCTTCTGCTGGAATATCTTTAATTCCTATTGTGTATAATGGTTTGCTGACTTCCATTTTTTGTTCTGATTTTTCTTTTACTATTGTTTCTGGTTCTTCTTCAAAAATTCTTTTTATTTCTCCATTTGATTTTGTATCTACTAGTCTTTTTTTGATTTCTTCTAATAATTCATTTGGTTCAAAATCTCCTGCTATTACCATTGCCATGTTTGATAGATTGTAAAATGTGTTGTAGCATTTGTATAAGATATCTTTATCTATTTTGCTTATAGTTTCAATTGTTCCTGTTATATCTAATTTTACTGGATTATTGTGATACATACTTTCTAATGCATTTAAATATACTTTCCATTCTGGGTAATCATCATACATCATTATTTCTTGTCCAATAATACCTTTTTCTTTTTCTACATTTTCATCTGTAAAATATGGATGTTGTACATAATCCATAAATTCATCTAATGCAGGGTAAAAATTGTCTGTACATTCAAACAAATATGCTGTATGGTCATTTGTTGTATATGCATTCGCATTAACTCCTATTGCTGTTAAAACATCTAGACTGTTTTTTCCATTTTCTTGTTCAAACATTTTATGTTCCAAAAAATGTGCTACTCCTTTTGGAACTTCTGTTATTTGAGTTTCTCCGGGTACTATAAATGTGCTGTCATTTGAACCATAATGTGTTCCCCAAATTATATATTTCTTTTGAATATCTTTTTTTGGAATTATCATTACTGTTAAACCATTTTTTAATTTTTCTATATATAATTTTTCTTTAACTTTTGAATTTTCAATTATTTGCATATTTCCTTCTTTCCAATAGGGAAAAAAAGGACGTCCCCATTTCCCTATTTTAATTTTTCAAAAAATAAATTGTGTTTATACTTATTTGTTTAGCAACTTCTAGAACATCTGCTTTGTTTATTTTTTGTATGTTTTCGATATATTCTTCTAAGCTTGTTTTGGTTCCTGATAGTTCTTGACCAAAATAATAAGTTATTTCTGTATCTTGTTCATCATCTATTGTTTTTATTGAAGCAATTATTCCATTTTTTGCATTTTCTATTTCTTCATCTGTGAAGTCTCCATTTTTCATATCTTCTATTTGCTTTTTTATTATTTCTAATGCTTTTTGATAATTTGGAATATCTATTCCACAATTTATAAATATATTGTTTTTAAATCTATAATAACTTGAACTTGCAGTATATGCTAGACTTGCTTTTTCTCTTACATTTTGGAATAGTTTTGAATTTGCACTTCCACCTAATAAACTGTTGTATATCATTATTTTGTATCGTGCATCTTTGTCTAATATGTTAACATCTAATCCTATTATAAGTTTTCCTTGTGTTACTTCCATTGATTCTTGTATTTCTTTTGCTTCTTCATTTTCTTTTTTTACTAATTCAAATTCTTTAAAATCTGGTTTTCTTTCTTCTAGTTTTTCTATATTTTCATTTTGTTTTATTATATTGTGTATATTTTCATCTACTATTCCTGAAATATAAATATCTATTTTGCAAGTTTTTATTAATTCTAAATAATATTCATATAGATTTTTTTCGTTTATATCTTTTAAATCTTCTACATAACCAAATTTGTATAATCCAAATGGTTCATTTTTGTACATTTCTTCTATACATCTGTCTAAAGCATATCTTGCTTTGCTGTCTATCTTACCATCTATTATTTGTTTGATATTTTCTTTTTCTTGCTCTACGTATTCTTTTTTGAAAACTCCATTTTCTAAATATGGATTAAATATTATTTCAAATATTTTTTCTATTGAGCTTTTTATCATATTTTCTGCATCTTGTGGTAAGAATTCATTATTTACTGTTTCCATATAAAATTTTAGTATTTGGTTATCTCCTGTTTTATCAAGTCCACAATCAAAACTTGCACCATACATATCTTCCATTTTTTTATTTATTTCTTCTTGTGTTTGCATAAATTTTGTTCCTCTTCTTAGAACTGCTGGTATTAATGCATTTTTAGTAATGTTTTTTCTATCTAGTTTTGTTGTTAGCATTACAGCTATTAGATTAGTTTTGAATTTTTCGGTTTTAATTGTATGCAATTTGATTCCATTTTTTATATCAATTTCATTATATTTCACAATATCACCCTTTCGATTTTTTCTTTGCTTGATTGCAATTTTAGTTTTTGTTTACTATTTTAATATTTATATTTTGTCCTAAAATTTGGTTATCATACTAAGTTATACTAAAAAAAGTGGATGTTTAAGAAATACTTTTATAACTCTTAAACTTCCACCTTTTATTTTAATTAAAATTTTCTTTTTCTTGCTGCCTCTGATTTTTTCTTTCTTTTTACACTAGGTTTTTCATAATGTTCTCTTTTACGAACTTCTTGTAAAACTCCGTTTCTAGCGCATTGTCTTTTAAACCTTTTTAAGGCATCTTCTATATTTCCATTATTAACTTTTATTTCTGACATTTATATTCCCCTCCTTCCGGTCATACGAAACTGTATGTGGGATAACCCTTTTTTAACGATATTCATTATACATTAAAGATTGGGACTTGTCAATAGTTAATTGAGTTATTTGTATTTTTTTATGTAGGTTAGTCAATCATTTGTCACAAAATATTTAAAATAAATACTT
>OJNH01002245.1_pt1 | contig 13760 bp, 7 predicted proteins | sample 1597361 | NCBI WGS metagenome assembly OJNH01 (sample SAMEA2452136, study PRJEB22498) | human gut metagenome | biome: human feces; feature: human gut; material: feces | place: Australia | collected 2012
GTCCGGGAGACTATTACTATCAGACGGATAATACCGGAAACCTGAGTTTATACAATTACGACGGAAGCTCTACCAATTGGGGAGGTAGTAACCGTACTTTCGGTGGTGTAACTTATGATTGTGCCCGCCGCTATACAGCTGCAGCCGATATCAAGACAGCTCCCCGTTATTTCCAGGCTAAATTTTCGGCCCGTGAATATAATAATATCCATGTGAAGTCTATGATCGCTGCAGATAATGAATGCGTACACAAATTACAAAAGATGCAGTATTCTACGGATGGTACGACGTTCTTTGATCTTGCAACGATTGACATGACCGGAAAAATCAGTACGGAATGGATCGCTTGTGATGCCGTGTTGCCTGTAACGTTGACAGAGGAAGAGAAATCTACAATCTATATTCGTTGGATACCCGATTTGAGCAGTGAATTGTTGGGGCAGCCTGCCGATGATGCTACCGAGGGTTTTTATCTGGCCAATCTCTTTGTATATGCTGATCCGAATGACGCTGATCCGGAACCTCCTGTATTATTGAGTACTACCCCGGTCGAAGGTTCGTCTACTGCCTCTGCCAACGGAACTATCACTTTTACATTTGATAAAAAAGTGAAAGCCGGTACTGTTCCGGTTGTATTCAATGGAGAGACGATAACTCCGGTTTTCGGTAGTAAGACCGCTTCTTATACTTATAAGAATCTGTCTTATGGTACTCAGTATGAATTTGTATTACCGGAAGGAGCCGTTACCAATCTTGTAGGTAATTCTTTCCCCGGAGTGACACTTCATTTCTCTACGGTGCCGCGTCCCGATCCTATTGCACGTGTGTTCGACGCCATTGTTGCTGCAGATGGAACAGGAGATTATACAACCGTACAGGCTGCCATCGATGCAGCACCGGCCGGACGTTCGATGCCATGGCTCATCTTTGTGAAAAACGGTTCTTATAGAGAACAGGTGATTGTGCCGAAAGAAAAATCATTCATTCATTTAATCGGGCAAGATAAAGAGAAGACAATTATTCATCATAAACTGAATGTAGGTGGTAAGCCTGCAGAGGGTGACAATGATGAGTTCTGGAAATATTCCGTTCATAATCCGGCATCCGAAGTTTATCAGTTTGAAGGTACAGTCGTGAAAATAAATTCAACGGATTTCTACTCGGAGAATATTTCTTATGTGAACGACTGGGGTATTGATAGCCAGGCCGGCCCGCAAGCACTTGCAATGAGTACGCAGAATGACCGTTCGGCTTTCTTTAACTGTAAATTCCGCTCTTATCAGGATACTTGGATGACCTCTTCTGCAAATGACAATAATCACCGTACGTATGTCACCGATTGTTGGCTGGAGGGTGCTGTCGACTATTTCTATGGTGGCGGTAATGCCTATGTCGAGAAGACAACCTTCTATAATTTGCGTAGTGGTGCTGTTATTGTAGCTCCCAGCCATGGAGCGGGTACACGATGGGGGTATATTTTCGATCATTGTACGGTAGATGGTAATGCTTCGGCTGCTGATGGTAAGCAAAAATTAGGTCGTCCCTGGCACAATTCTCCTATTACCGTATATCTGAATACGACCATGAATATTCCGATTGCTCCCGAAGGATGGACTGATATGGGAGCGGTTCCTGCTCTGTTTGCCGAATACAATAGTATGGACAAAGACGGCAATCCGATTGATTTGAATAATCGTAAGACTACTTATACACATGGAGACGGACAGACCGGTAGTTGCAAGGCCGTGCTGACAGCCGAAGAGGTAGTGAAATACACCTACGAAAATGTGATTTGTGAGAATGACAACTGGAACCCGAGAATGTTTATGGAGAAAGTGGATAAACCGGATGATCTTGTTTTAGATGGTGAGCAGCTTTCTTGGAAGGCATCCCGATATGCTATTTGCTATCTGGTGTTCTGCGATGATGAAATGATAGGAATGACTAAGGATACCTTCTTTAATGTTCCTGCATCCGGCAAAGATGCTTCCGCTTATCAAGTGAAAGCTGCCAATGAATACGGTAGCTTGAGTGAACCGGCCACTGCATCAAAAGGTACGGGAGTCCGGAATGAGACGGTCGATAATCGGCTTCAAGTTCTGATTAATGGAAATGAACTGTCTGTTCTGGGTGTTTCTGCCGGTGTTCCTGTTATTTTAGCAAGTGTAGACGGTTGTGTAGTGAGAAGCATGACGAGCACGAGCGATAAGGTAACTTTGATATTTCCCTCATTGAAAGGAGTATTTGTATTGAAAGCAGGTGACCGTTCCGTTAAAATTATGTTTTGAACTGTCTGAGATACAGCAGGTGGAACGTACTTGAATGAATATTGTTTCTCCTTTGATAATCAGATGTTTATAAGCCTTATGATGAGGCAAATAAGAGTGTACACTATTACTATACAAAAGTGTACACTCTTTCTATATAAGAATGTATACTTCTGTGGTATAGGAATATATACTTTTGTAATATGAATAAAAAGTTGCCTTTTGATTCGATATAAACTACCTTTCTGTAGGTAGAAAACTTCTTTTTCTTTTATAATCAAAAGTTTCAATTATAGTTTTTCTTTGACTGAGAAAGAATTTACTTCCTATAAAGATAGATTAATTTTAGGAAGAAACAACTTTTATATATATGTGTGCTTTATCAATGCGGATAGGTAGGTTATCCATAATTAGGAAAGCACAATTTTTGACTTGGCAGTTAAGGAGGAATATAAATGTGAATATAAAAATTAAAGATTTTGTATTCTAAAGTAGTTTTGTTTAGTATAATTCTTTTCTCGGCTGTATTATATATAAAAGTTACCCGGCTTTTTATCTTTACAGATGGGTGACAGTTTTAACCTTAAATGCCATGTCATGGATTTTAAAGTGAAAAGTCAGCTATTGCCATTACTCTTTTCCGGAGGAATGGCAGCTGCGCAGGCACAAACCGTTTTACAGCAAGATACTCATATGTTTAGGGAGGGCGATGTCATTCTTAAACAGGAGGTACAGTATAAGTCTCCGGGGCGAAGCGGAAAAAATGTTGTTTGGGATTTCAGTGAGTTAACTCCGTTGGAAAATGAATATCGGGAATCTTATGACCGAATGGACAGTTTGTTTACCTGTTCTGGAATGAATGCTACTTATCAGTATCGTTTTTCCGGCGATTCATTGCTATGTGTCGGTTATTTCAATCAATTATTATAGGTGCGTCATTTGCTTCCCGAATTAATTATGCATTATCCTTTGACTTATTCGGATTCTATTTGTTCTTTTTATTACGGAGAAGGAAAATATAGTCATACATTGAATTTGGCTGTCTATGGTGAAACAGTCCGTAAAGCGGATGCGGAAGGGATACTGTTTTTGCCTGACGGTGAAGTATTGTCTGATGTCTTGCGTGTCCATGAATCTGTCCGGACAGGACAGCGCATAGCTTCTTCTCCGGCTATATTGAGTTTTGGAGAAATATTTAATAATTTAGTATTGTTATCGTTGTGGGGGTTGCATTATCCGATCATCTTACTCATGATAGTATTACCTGGCGGGTAGATACTTATCGGTGGTATGCTCCCGGTTACAGATATCCGGTTTTTGAAACTGTACAGACTTTTGTTTGTGCTTCCGGTATTCCTGTCCGGCATTTTCAACGTTCTTATTATTATCCTGTGGAGGAACAGAAATATTTGTCGGAGGATCGGGTAAACATGGCCGTTCGTGAGACACTTGCCACGCAAGCAGAAAGAGACGAAGAGGAACTTTATACAAAGAAAAAAAACTTTGGAAAAAAATCGGGAAATTACGCATATAACAGTTATTTCTCTCCAGATGGAGGACTGCTAAAGATAGATATTCTTCTTGATGGTCCAGGCAGTGTGGATTTGTTACTTTGTTCCTTATCGGGCATTTGTTTGTTTCAGAAAACCTTGTCGGAATGTGATGCCGGTATGTATCAGGAAACATTTGATTTAACCTCTTTACCATCAGCAGATTATTTATTATCTGTTATTATTAACGGTGAAGTTAACAGTGAAAAGATATTGAAGAATAGATAACCTGTAAATGTATTATGAAGACATGCATGCTTTTCCTCTTATTTGTTTTCTTATATTGGGGTAATGATATTCAAGGACAGACGCAGGAGATTGTTTTGAAAAACTATACACCTTCTCCGGAAGCGTATTCATTGATGGAGTATTCGGAAATTCCCGTATCTTTATATACCGGAGTCCCGGATATAAGTATTCCTATTTATACTATTCGTGTAGGTAATTATAGTTTGCCCATATCGTTACGTTATCATGCCTCAGGGATTAAAGTGGGGCAGGAAGCCAGTCGGATCGGTTTGGGGTGGAGTATTCATGCTGGTGGAGCTATTTCCCGCTCTGTTCGTGGTTGGGATGATCTTAAGGGGTATTGGACGCAAACGGATACGATTCCGAACGAAGATTCCGAATATATTTGGTATTCGGTATATCATGATCGGAAAGATTACGAACCGGATATTTTTCATTATAATTTTGATGGATTTTCCGGTAAGTTTTATGCGAATAAGGGAGCGGGAAGTTCAAGTATAGTACCCAAATTTCTTTTGGCGGACCCGGAGGGAAATCTTCGTATAGAGTATCAAGGAGATGAAATGGATGGGAGCTTTGTGGTGGTTACTCCTGAAAATGTGAAATACGTTTTCGGTATCCGGGAAACAAAGGAAAGTTATGGAATGGTGTATGGGGAGGCAATTGATGAGCATGTAGGATCATATCCGGGTAAGGCTTCCGCTTTTGAGCCGGATCATTTTGATTCGGAGACACGGACAATATCTTCGTGGCTGCTCACTCGTATCGAGTATCCGACCGGTGATGTCATAACCTTTGAGTATGACATATATTTCGATTCTTATTTAAGTCCTATAAATCATTCGCTGAAGGAACTCAGGATGATATCAGAGGATCTTTTTTCGAATCCGGGTATTACTTGGAATGAATTTCGAACAATGAGACCTGAATCCACGACTTCCGTTTCTATGGAGTTGACGGATTGTGAACCTGTGTTGAGAAGGATTGTGTGGAAAGACGGTTCTTTAGATTTGGTACCCTCGGACGATGTACGTCTGGATATTCGTGTCCCGCGTGGAAATACTTCTGCTAAACGCCCTAAAAGACTGGAAAAGATTCTTCTTTATGCAAAGAATAAATCGGTTCCCAACTTGTCTTACACATTTCACCATTCCTATTTTGAGGGAAGGGGATCAAGTGGAAAAGTTGGAGATAATACGGCAAAGTATCTGACTCACCGTTTAAAATTAGATTCCGTTTCAATACAAGGAACAGGAGAAACAAAACAAAAATATCGCATGGAATATGAGATGTCCGATGCATTGCCCATGAAAAATAGTTTTTGTTGTGATAAATGGGGGTATTATAACGGGTATGATAGTTCTAAAGAGGTATTTCCCTTTGTCCCTTTTGTGGCTCGCAAGGATTACTATCATTACGAAAGAGAATGGAGAACAGAGAATGGGAAACAATATTGTTATATTTATCCAATAAAATCTCAGGTTTGTATTAAGGAAGGAGAAGAACACCTTGCAGGCCCTAAGGATATGCGTGAATCAAATTCACTGTCTCGAACTTGGATGTTGACCGGATTGGTTTCTCCTTTAGAGGGAAGGACGGAGGTTCAATATGAACCTAATCAAGTGTGGTCTCAATATGAATATGAATGGCAAGTGGAAGATTCTGCCCAAGTGGTTACTCTTGTAAAAGATTATAATGAGACTGAAAAAACAGTTAGTTTTGATTTTCCTTTCGATGGGTACATAGATGTAGTTTGTACGTATGACGGTAAGGGAGAGGGATATGGCTATGAAGTGGAAAAAAATACTTGCTTGTTTGAATTGGATATGCCTTCCTGTCATCAATATGGCCTTCCGGAAGGACTTCAGAATACAGGCAGCAAGATACATGAGCAATATACATTTACAACCCGTTTGAAGTGCCTTGAGAAGATGAAAAGCGCCACTATCACAGCGAGAACGGCGGAGTGGGGGCGTCTTACTATTCAGGTGAAACGATATAAAGCCCGTTGGGTAAATCGTGAACCTTTTGTCGGAGGGGTACGTGTTGCGGAAATAAAATCTCCCTTATCTACACGTAAATTTGTATATCGGGATCGGGCAAGAGGACTTTGTTCGGGACTTCTTCACAGGAATGCTGAATATTCTACGACCGGTATACTTGATGTCGTATCCTCTATAGGGACTAATAATATTGTTGGCCGTTATCAGTTTATTGAATATAATTCGTCGGCGGTTCGTCCTTTAGAGAATCCATACAATAGTTATTTTATGGGATACACGGAGGTGAGTGTGACGAAAGAGGATAAGGGCAAGAGTATTTGTGAGACGAGTAATTTTTATAATTTGGCGGAACCTGCTTTGGTTTACTGGAAAGACCCCAGTATTCCGATGCCGTTAAATGGAAAATTGTCTTGGCAAGGAGTCTTGGCAGATGGGAAAAGTTTATCTGCCAAATCTTATAAATATGACAAACGGATGATTTTTCGGTTGAAAGGTTTGCAGGTTGATGAGAATGGACATGGATATGGATATAATGTAGAAGGTTATCACATTCCTTTGCTGAATTGTAATGAATCTTATTATAGTCATATTCCTGGCAAAGAGAACAGCCTTTCTTTCAACAAATATACGACTTATGAGTATAATTCTTCTAATTTTTTAGTGAACAAGTCGACGGTTACGCAAACCGGACATCCGAAGGAAGAGCATACGATTCGTTATTCTATTGATTATCCTAACTACAATGACGGCATTTTTCAGCAGAATAATCTGGTAACTGTTCCCATTGAGGAATCTTTCTATACGGATGGAGTTCTGGTCAAGCGGTTGCATCACTTGCATTATAAGGATTCTTATATAAAACCGTGGAAGGAGTATGTGCATTATAATAAAGAGGGATATTCGTTTCCACCTGAGTTTACTGGAAATGTGGACCAGAACTTGGGAGTGCCGGAACTTATTTACTCTTCTTACAGTGCTAATGGGCAAGCGGTTTCGATGCAAACCCGTCAAGGGCGCTCTGTTGTATTGATATGGGGATATCAGGGACAACACATCATAGCCCAAATTGACGGGTCTTCATTAGAAGAGGTGAAGTCTCAGGGAATTGTTCCCGACTTGATTGCTTCTCGTGAGGAGCCGACGGAGGAAGACTGGCGTTTATTGAATCAGTTGCGGAGCCGGTTGCCTAATGCACAGGTTGTGACAACCCGGTATGAACCATTGGTAGGGATTGTTTCCCAGACTGACGCCCGTGGAGTGACTTACCGTTATACGTATGATGAATTCAACCGGCTGTGCGAAGTGATAGAGACAGGAGAACAGGAACATGTATTACGTAAAACAGAGTACAAATATGCGACGGAGTATTAATCATTCCCTTTTTCTCAGGTGCATTTTGTCTTGCATCTTCATTTCTTTTCTTTCCGATCTTTGTGGACAGTCGAATTATGTCCGTACCTATGTCCCTAAAGAGCCGGTCTCTCCGGGTATTTCCTTGAATGAAAGCAATGCGTTGGTTAGTACAGCCTATTACGATTCGGGTGGACGCTTGGTTCAAACGGTGCACCATGGCATTACGCCCTCTGGAAAAGATATGGCTGATCTTATTGTGTATGATCATGTCGGGCGTTGCCAACGGGAGTGGCAATTATTGCCTTTTGACAGTTCGGACGGTTCTTATAAACAGGCATCTGCATTCGATTCTTCTCCGTATAAAGACCATTACCATGTGGACTATGAATACGAGCCTTCTGTTTGGAATCGTGTTACAGCCGAAATAGGGCGTAATACTCCCGGGCGATCTGTTACAACGGAGTATTTATTGAATGCAGGTTCAACCGGTTTCCTTTGTGTGACTCATTATACTCTTTCTGGTTTTATGGTGACGAGAAACGGAAATTATCCTGACGGTAGTCTTACTTGCGTGAAACGTACAAACGAGGATGGTGAAAGTGATTATGTTTTTACAAATGCTCACGAAAAAGTGGTCTTGGAACGGCATGTCGGTTTGGATTATACATATGACACTTATTTCCTTTATGATCGTTTCGACCAGTTGGTTTGTGTTCTTCCTCCCGCAGTATCTGAGAATTGGGAGTCATCTGCCGGAAGTTATGTGTTGGCTTCCGGTAATCTGCTTGATCACTATGCGTACTTTTATGAATATGACTATTTTAATAATTGTATTTCTTCAAAGCTGCCCGGTGCCGGTTGGTATTATAAAGTTTACGACGGCGACCATCGTATGATTCTCAGTCAAAGCCCCAACCAGCGTTTCCGCAGCGAGTGGAGTTTCTGCAAGTACGATCTTTTGGACCGGATCATTTTGGAAGGCACTGTTCGGAATTCCAACTCACATCATGAGTTGGTGCGTAGCTATATGGATACACTGGTATGTGAATCCTATGATGGTACAGGTACTTTCGGTTATACAAACCGCTTTCCTCTCGGGGAATCTCCTCGTATCACGAAGGTTTCTTACTATGATACGGAATCTTTTCTTTTTTTACCTCTTTTCCATTCTTTGAATGTGGTTCGCCCTCAAGGCACTTATTCCTCTTGTCAATCATTACTGACCGGTTGTTATTTATCATTGAATGATGGAGAGGGTACCGGTGAACTCCAGTCTTTCAGTTACGATAAGCGTAAGCGTCTTATAGGGAGTAGTATCTACAATGCTGTCAGCCGTGCTACTACTTATACTTTTACCGAATATAATGAACTCAACGCTCCTGTCCTCATTAACCGGCGTTTTGTGAGTCCTGACGGAACCTGCCTTTCGGATATGTCTTATCATTATGATAACGGTGGTCGTGAGACGGCTTCTGCTCTTACAGTATCTCTTTCTGACGGTCGGACTAATCAAAGCCGGACTTTCCCTTCCCGTGAGCTTACCTATGACGAATTCTGCCGTCCGGTTTTCGAGCAGATCACTTCTGGCGAACGGATCTCCACGGTCTATCGTACCGACGGTAAATTGGGCGGTTTGGAAAGCGCCCGTTTTTCGCAGACATTGCATTATTCGGATGTGCCTTCTTGTTTTTGGAACGAGTATTTTAACGGGCGCATCTCTGCGGTTTCTATTCGGCAGCTGGACAATAGTTACCGCATGTTTTTGTCTTATGGAGACCGGCAATCCCTGTGCGATATGGCTATGTATACTTATGACGGTACCGGTTATTTACGTTTCAAAGAGAGTATGGGCTATGACATTATGGGAAATATTCGTACTTTGACCCGGCAAACGCCATTGGGAGATGTCAATGTGCTCTCTTTCGAATATACCGGCAATCATTTTAAGTCTTCTTATGACCATAGTTCCTCCCGTTGGCCGGATGCTTATTCTTTTCTTTATCATTCCTGGGAACCGGAGGGGGCTTTTGGCTATGATGATAATGGTAATGAGACTCGGAATCTTGCACAAAATGTGGAGTATGCACATTATAATAACCATAATTTACCGGACAGCGTCTGCTTTCCCGGAGGTAATACATTACTGCTGGATTATCTTTCGGATGGTCGTCGTGTTCGTACGAATACCAAAACTTACCGTACAGCCCTTATTGTCCCTTGGGATGATTTGCAACTTCTATCCGATCCTTCTTCCGAGACGGAGGAGGTGCGGGATGGCGATTTCCTATTTCGTGACGGCCGCCTTTCCAGACTTGAAACTCCCGGAGGATATGTTTCTTTGCGCAATGATACTACAGGTGAGAAGCGAATTCGAGGGTATTATTATATCAAGGATTATTTGGGCAGCGTTCGCTTGACTTGTGATTATGAGACAGGAGAGGTGCTTCAGAGCATGGAATATCTCCCTTCGGGAGCTATTTTCCGTAGAACAGGTTATGATATTCAGAATCGCCGGTTTTGTGGAAAAGAAGAATTGTCAATGCATGGTTTCAACATGTATGATTCCGGTGCTCGCCTGCAATACACACTCGTTCCACGATTCTCAACGATGGATCCTTTGCTGGAAAAGTATTATGATATAAGTCCATATGTTTATTGTGCGAATAATCCGGTAAGGTTTATTGATCCGACAGGCATGATATGGGAAGACCCACAAGAAGCGGAACGGCTAAAAAGGAATATAGATAATAGAATTACTTCTCTTAATAAAGACATAGTTAGAAATCAAGATAAACTTGACAAAGGAGGTTTGAGCGAAAAACAAATCGGTAAACTTGAAAGCAGAATATCAGAAGCCAATAACCGTATATCAAACTTGAATACAAGTAAGGCAGACATTGATCTATTGGGAGCAGATCAAAGCAATGTGTATGCTTTAAGCTCAATTAGTGGTGGAAAACATAAAGTGCGTCAAGGTAGCGATGGAAAGGTTTATATTGAAACTTCTTCGGATGCTCTATCCATACATGAAGTCACGCATGTTCGACAATCATTGGATGCAGGAGGGTTAAGGTTTTCCACTAATGGAGAATTGCTTAATGCAGGAGTCGGTATAAGAAGTGTATCAAATATGGAAATTGAAGCCTATAAAATGTAATACTCCTATGATAGGTCTTTCCCTGGTAGTTTAAGAGGAAGGGGATTACAAGGTATAGATGTACATTCTGTGGGTGGTATAACAAATGACGGAAAACATGTTTATCCGGTTATTTATCAATATTCTATTGACTTGAATAAATTCTTTAAACAGCAAAAAAAATTAATAGGAGGAGGGAAGTAATATGAAAGTACGAGCTTTATTGTTTCTTTGTATTTGTTTTAGCCTTTATGTGTTTGGACAAAAAGATATATCAGGAACTTATTTTAGCAAATCTGGAACAAAAATAGAAATAATAGGAAATAATTTTAATTACATTGAACCTCATATTTATACTCCTGTTTGGTATAATGATACATTGGCAAAATGTACTTTTATGTGGGTTGATGCTAATTTTATTGAATTAAACTCAACTCCACCGAATGTTTTTGGATTTAAAGGATTAAAAGTAGTTCAATTTTTGGATTCTACTATAAATGACAGTATCAAAGTTTCTTTTTTAATACCTTATCAAAGGGGGAATCTTAAAATAAATGTGCATACTAATACTTTTAAAACATTTGATTTAATTTACTCCAAGAGTAGTAGAGAGTTAATGCTACCTAATAATGTTAAATCAATAACATTTTATATTGTACCTGAGCATATAATACCTCATACTTCTGATGGTCTATTTTATGGTATAGTTGGATTTGATCCATTTCAAGAGTATCAAATTGAAAAGAACATTAACCATATTTCGATAGAAATCCCTGCAATAGATGATTCTTTTTTTGAAAAATATTATGTTAAAGGCGATTACGCTAAAATATCGAAAGACACCATTACTTGGAAAGGGGAAGTTTTTATATTCAAAAATCATTAGTGCCCCATTAAAATTGGGACAAATTAAAAATTAAAAAAAACTTGGCCCATTTGGTCCGAATCGTTCTTTGTCATTTTGAAATTTAGTTTTATCAAAGAGGGCTCTCGGATGAGTTTTATCAGTCAATGAGATGCTCAATATTTGCAGTGTTTCGTATGTACTTCTATCCAGTTGTATATCGTGTTGAACGATTGCCACCAAGCAGTAAGTGGGTATTGCAGCATATATCTGTATTCGAACAGCGTTCTCTGTAATATCCTAAAATATTTTGACTTCAAGGTGCTGCTTGAGCCATTTTGAAAACTGCTCTACCTGCCAGCGATTTTTATAAAGTTCGGCAACTTGAAGAGCAGATATATGCGTGGCATTGGTTATGAAAACGAATTCCCTTTTTTGTTTTTCATCCCAATATTTAATCAGTCTAAGTGGCTCTGAATAATATTATTTAGGATAGAATCCAACCAGAAGTACACTTGCGCTTGAAAGCACATTCTTGGGTAGCCTACGCTTCCATTTGATGGATTTGTATTGGAGGTTCTTTTTTGCTTTGGCAACAAAGTAGGCTTCAATCTGATGAATCTTACATAGCATCTTGAAGTTGTTATAACCGTGATCAAAGATGTAATAAGAACCTGATTCATAAGGATTGTCAATCATAGTTTTAGAATCGTGTACGGATGCTTCCGTGATATGAAAGAAGGCAGGAATCTGTGTTTCTACATCATATAATGTATGCACTTTGATATCCCCTTTCTTCTTGCGGAATTTAGCCCACTAAAAGACTGAAAGACACAAGTTAATAGTTGTCGAATCGAAAGCATAAACGTTGCCACCAAGTTTGAAAATATGATTAACACGCTTTTGTCGTGTTTCACTAACCAGGTAGTATGCGTATTCTTCAAAGTATGATAGTCTCTATCTTGATTTGCTCTTGCTAACGATGACTTTGATATGTTTTTTACCCATTCCTAAATGATAACATTTGGAATGATGAGCTTCAAGAGCAACTATCAAATCTCGCAGACTTTCACGATTAGAAAGTTGACCGAACATCAAAGTAAGTAGTTGATTCCAGCAAGTGAAGTGTTTCACATAACGATTCCCGTGATACTTGTCGACAATGCGTCGAAACTTATCTTCGTTCAAGAATGAGATAAATTGGGAAAACACATATTTCTCTTTATTCATTGCAGTTTTTATTGGGATGCAAAGGTATAAATTGAAATCATCGCGCTTTGAAAACCTCTGTAACTAACTAAATTTCAAATATTTCAAAGAACAATTTTAGATTTTAATGGGATAGCAATGAAAGGAAATATCAAAAAATGTAACGGTAAAGAATTATCGAAATGCGGCAGTAAAACAGGGCTCTACCATCTATTTTGATTTGAATTCCAAATCAACAAGATCAGGCCTCAGACCTCCTGTTATTGGGCTTGCTCATGAATTGGGGCATGCGGATGATTTCTCTCTGTATCCACAAATCGGGCTGATACATGAGGGGATTGGGCAAATAGTGGAATGTTATTCAAGTAAAGCCAAAATATAGAAAAGAAAAATAGGCGATAGTTCATATTTCAAGGCTTTATAAGGTAAAAGAATCTTTGTCTTAGCTACTTGTAAAGTTGGTGCTTTTTATTGGAAATGAGGGGGGAAATAAAGAGAAATATAGATTGTTTTAATTGAGAACTGTCATTTGATACGATTATAATCGAAAAAATAGTATAGTTGCAGGAAATGTTGGATTATGGATAATAAATGAAGTTCATCCGGATAACATACTATATATAATAAGGGATTCTTGGAGTTTGATTTTATCGAGAATTATAAAGAACTGAAAAAGTTATATCTTATGGATGTTTTGTAGTTTGGAAGTATCTCTGATTTAAAATAAAAGGAGTTAGAAAACGAGTCTTTGATGGCAGACTAATGGTTTTCTAACTCCTTTCTTTTGGGGATTTTAAATTATTTATTCATTCATTTTTCTTTCGTTATCAGATAACTTTCTCCAGCTACCGTTTTTATATCATATAGATAAGTTTTGGGCTGCACGGTCGTATTGATTGGAGCATCGGCGGCAATCAGAGGACGACGTATCGGTTGACTTTTCAATAGTGAATTGTCACATTCGGAACGCTTTACCGGTTTTAATGCAATTCCGTTAAGTGATAACGGGGTGGCAGTGCAAATACGTAGAGTTCCTCCTATGGATGAGGTGATACGGGCTGTTTGGAGTTGGTTGTCTTCCCAATTCAGTTCTTCTACTGTAAATCCGCCACGGCAGCGAAGCCCTGTTATACTTCCTTTTTTCCATAC
>OJNH01002254.1_pt1 | contig 13750 bp, 9 predicted proteins | sample 1597361 | NCBI WGS metagenome assembly OJNH01 (sample SAMEA2452136, study PRJEB22498) | human gut metagenome | biome: human feces; feature: human gut; material: feces | place: Australia | collected 2012
TAGTCATTAATCCCTGTATTCTTACGTGTGGTAATTTTGCAATTTCACGGATTAATTCTTCTGTTTCCTGTGAAGTAATTCCGAATTTGCTTTCTTCCTGTGCCATATTTACTTCAATTAATATATTCGCAATTTCATCAGCTTTTGCATATTCTTTTTCAATCTGTTCTGCTAATCTTATTGAATCAACAGAATGGATAAGAGAAGCCTTTCCTACAAGATATTTAACTTTATTTCTTTGTAAATGACCAATCATGTGCCATTTGATATCTTTTGGCAATATTTCATATTTGTCACAAAGTTCCTGAACTTTATTTTCTCCGTAATCTTTAACACCTGTTGGCAATGCCTCTTCTATTGCAGTATAAGGTTTAGTTTTGCTGACAGCTATTAAAGTTACTTCATTTACGTCTCTTCCTACTTTTTCACAAGCCTTTTTAATGTTTTCTTCTACAAGTTTAATATTTTCCTGTATCATTAAAATCACTCCTTTATTTATTGAAATATAATTTGATTTTCTTTTACTTTGCTACTATCTAAGACGATATGGTCATACACACTTAAACCATATTTTTCGCCCGATTCAACAATGTAATATTCATCTGTTTCGCCTAATATGGTTACCTGAACAAAAACAGTGTATCCGTTGTTTATGTTGTAAACACCTTGTCTTGTCTGTTCAGCTCCAATATTATATGTCTCAACAGAATCATCCTTGATGAGTACATCACCTTTTTCAAATTGTTTACTTGAATGAAGTATAATCTGTTTTCTTGTCTTTTCTGGCCAAGTAGATATTAATGCCATTGTATCTTGCAACTGATCTCTATATCCTATTGCTCCACCTGATTGGTAAAAACCAGATCTTGCAAAAAGTCTACACACAATTGTTTGATAAAGAAGCCAACCATTTGCCATTATTTCTAAATACTCATTTTCAAGTTTAAAATTTTTCACTACTTTTTTTCTCCAAAAATCAATAGTTTTAGAATATTCTAGTGATACATTATCATAATTTTTATATTTGCAAACAGTTTTATTTATATCATCTTCACCAATGTCACTACAACCAATAAGTATTGAAAAATCTACAGACTCATGTGGAGCTAGATTTACACTGACACTAATACTATAGTCTTCATTACTTAACGTTTTTTCTATATTATTGCTTTTTGATGCAACCGTCATATATACAATATTTTTGGAAAAATCTACGCTATATGGATTTTTAAAATACATAACATCATCTTTTTTCTTTGAAACAATATATTGCATGTTAGTTTCTCTTGCAACTCCAAGAACAGGTTCAACTTTGTATTCAATAGTAATATCTTTGTTTACCTTTGAATTATTTGTAAGTACAATTCTTTGAATCTTTACATTGTCTTCTGGTGGTACAAAAATATCCATTTGCTTAGATATTCCATCATTTTCTTCTAAAACTTTTACATAACCAAAACCATATACCAAATTATAATCATCTTCAAATATTCCTTTAAACTTCTCTCCAGGTTCAAAAGTAATCCAATCATTACACCAGTTTGTTATTTTAAATCCTTGACTATTTCCAAAATAGGTATATACGGTACCATAACTTGAAATTATAGTACCGAATTTTTCATTTGCCATAATATTACACCATGGCAATGGAGTTTTTGGATTTAATATATGATATTCATCTTTTTTACTATTAAATCCACCATAAGAGTTAAACGCTATATATTCTGAAGAAGTCTTATTTTTCATTAATCCCTTCCTCCTTAACATCATTTTTTTCTTTTGTTTCGACTAATTTTATTGATTCATCATCATTTTCTTTTACTACACACATAAGCTCATTAACATCTTGTATATATCTTTTTGATAAAAATGATAATAAAGTTATTTCTTGTTTTGTAAGAGTTTTTATGTTTAATAAATATATTCCACCATTACTATAGTCCATATATACAGCTCTATCTAATCTAGTTTTTATATACGTATAAACTGGTCCATTTATCTCTTCATTTTCATTTATTAGTATTACTATGTCAAGATCAACTTTTCTATTTTTTACATAATCCATAAAGTTTATTACTTCATTAACTATCCCTGCATCTTCAATCTTATCAACATATACAAGAATTATTGGTAAATCTCCTGAAATAGAATATTTCCAAAGTAATGATTGACTTAATGTTTCATCCCAATATTTTTCTTGAGCTTGCCCATTTCTTTTAAACAATGCATCTTTAATTATATTGTTATATACCTCAGCACGCGTTGGCTCTAATTTTAAATACTTAGTTACTACGCCACTCATTTCACAGCTTAATTTGTATTGATTTTCAATCTCTTTACTATCAAGACTTACTATTGCATTTGAAATTTTATATTTATTATTACTCATTCCAACAATATAATAAAATTCTTGTCTTTCGTAAGGATCAAGTATTATTGTAGCTCTATATGAAAGTACAGCCCAAAGTGGATACCTTGAAACATTACCATCATATGCAGAACTATCGTTTTTTATAAGCTTCATTTTCTCAGTTTCAACATCTTTTTCAAGATCTATAAGAAGCATTTTAGAAAATATGAACAAATCTGAGTCTTCACTACTCTTTTTCCTTTTACTTGCAATAAGTGCATCTAAATTATTATCGTAATAAGTTTCTATTTGTAAATTACTAAACGAAGGATGAACTATATTAGTCATATAATCAGTCATCGCAGGTTCAAGCATAGTATTAATTAAAATTTCACGCCTAATATTACTATTGTTATATATGCTTACTTTCTTTATTTGAGCATTATACTCTGGTGAGAAAAATGTGGTTGTGTTAGCTTCTATATTACTACCTTCTATATAGTTTTCTATAGAACTTAAAGTACTAATCCAGTTGCATTTTTTTACATCTTTATTAAATTTGCTATTAATATCACAATTAGTAAGAGAATATATTTTACCTGTTGCTTTATCTGTTATGTATATATAATTTCCTGTTGTCTCAGGCTCTGTATATCTTTGTCTATTCATTATTTTATCTTTATACCTTATGTACTCAGCACCATTATTTGCAATAAGAGCAGACATATTAGCTCCTTTTATAAATGCGATTTTCATATCATAGCCATCAGGTTTGAGTGCATCTAAATGTTCTCTGTCAAAGTACGCACAACTTACAAACGTTGTATAGCTATCCTTCCCCTTAGGTATAAATCTATTATAATTATCATTTGTTTTTTTATTAAGAATAGCTTTCATTTTTTCTCTTTCTTTTAATAATATCTCGCAAGCTTTTATTTCAGGATTTCTATGAAATCTGTTTTTTATTATACCTTTATTTATATAGTTATTTATTGAAGCTAATATCATTCCCTGATGATGTGCCATATAAGTTTTTGCAATTTCACTAGTAACATTATGACTTAAATGTTGTTTAGAATAGTCTATTGATTCATAAAAACCATACGATGAATATAAGCCTAATTCTTTTAGCTTCTTTATATTTTTATATACCCTTTCAGGATCATATTCAATCATTAATAATGATGAATAAGGTGAAATTATAAGATAATCATTAAGGCCACGTTTTAATCCAAGCCAAGGTATTCCAAATGCTTTATATTGATAGTTTAAATCATTATCTTTCATTGCATATGCACATTCAGATACTCCCCATGGCACGTTATTTGCCTTTGCATATTTTATCTGACTATATTCAGCAAAAAATAGTGATTGATCTATTAGTGTATGCTCATATGATTTGTTAAAAATGTATGGCATAAAATACTCAAACGCAGTACCAGTCCATGAAGTTAGTCCCTTGTACCCATCTACTTTTACTAAATTTCTTGTAAGCGCGAACCAATGTTTTGAGGTAACCTGCCTTGTTGCTATAGCAATTAAACTTGTAGTTCTACTCTCCGACATAAGCATATCATAATAACTATCTGCAAGCGTTCCTGCTTCTTGGTTATACCCAATAGAAAATAGATTTCTTGAAGTATTATATAATGCTGTAAAATCAACATTTTCAATTAATTTTTGATTTATTTCATATAGCTTTTTAATTCTTTGATCTATACTTGAGACTTTTTTCAAAGTCAAATTTTTTCCAACTAGTTCTTTAAAAAATTCTCTTGCCACATACAAACATGCTACAAAATTTCCACTATCTACCGTAGACACAAACCTTGGTCTTAAAGGTTCTAGTGTTTTTATATTATACCAATTATATAAGTGACCTTTCCATTTTTCTAGTTTTTCCACTGTTAAATATATATTTTGCAACTTATCTAACATTTCGCTTTTTGAAATAAAACCTAAATCATAAGCATCAATAATAGATAAAATTCCAAAACCAATGTTAGTTGATGAAGTTCTATTTGCAATTTTATATCTTCTATTTTCTTGATAATTATCTGTTGGTAGATAATTATTTGTAGCTGTCATCATTTGATCAAAAAATAACCATGTTCTTTTAGCAATTTCTAAAATCTCATTTTCTTGATTTTTGTCAAGTTTTTTCTTTCTATTTCCTATATGATCCTTTCCAGTTAAATATGCAAATACAGGAGCAAATATAAAAGAAAATGCAACAAAAACTTCAAAGTTTAATGTAAATATTGTTGGTTTACTAATTATGCCAATTGCAAGTATAATTATTCCTACAATCTCATTTATTATCATATTATATAAATAATATGATAAACTACTTTTTGCCATTTTTTCTAGTGTTTCACCTGTTGTCCATTGAAGTAAATTTTTCTTTGATATCAACATTCTATAAAGTGATAGCGAAAATGCACTAATACAAGTAAATGCTTTATATGGCATTGTCACAAAATTAAAACACATAGTTAGTAAATCAGCCCAAATTCCATGAATTATAGGAATGTACTGCAATTCTTTTGTATGTTTAAATTTTCCATAAATTAAAATATCAAGTATAGATAATATTAACCCAAAATTTATTGCAATAAATATTCCAAGAACTACCGTTGTAAACATTTCAGGTACAAATATAAGAGTGCATATTATAGCAATTAAAGATATCACATCAAGTAGTGGTCTTCTTATATTATCAAATATTTTCCACTTAGAAAGTAAACTTAATTTTGATCTTGGACTAAGTAACCATTTAATAATTTGCATATCTCCTCTATACCATCTATGATTTCTTTTCATGTATGCAATATAGTTATTTGGAAATCCATCTTGTAACTCAATATCTGAAGCAAGACCTGCATGAATTATTGATCCTTCAAGTAAATCATGTGAAAGTACTAAGTTTTCTGGTATTTCTTTTGCAACTAAGTCTTCAAATAGTTTTATATTATATATACCTTTTCCACAAAATATAGCTTCATTAAATACATCTTGATAAGTATTTGATACGGCATTTGTATATATATCAAGCCCTCCAAATCCTCCAAATATTTTAGAAAATATACTTTTATTGGCAGCTTCAATATCAAGACCTACAGATGGTTGGATAAGTCCATATCCTTTTTTTACAATCTTCTTATTCTTAGAAAGTATAGGTTGGTTAAGTGGATGTGATATAATTGCAACTAAATCTTTTGCAGTGTTTAATGATAAATATGAATCCTCATCTAAAGTTATAGCATATTTTGCAGCAACTATGTCATCATAAATTAAATACATTTTCTTATTTATTTCTTCTTTAGATAATTTACCTAAAATTAATTCATTAAAATGTAATAATGCTCCCCTTTTTCTCTCGTATCCCATAAAACAGCCTTCGCCTTTTGAGTATACACGTTTCCTGTACATAAAATTAAATATCTTATGGTTAGATGGATATTTAGCATTTAGTAAATCTAATTTTTCTTTTGCATAATCAACAATTTTATCATCTATATCAATATGTTCTTTATCGCTTGAAACACAATCACCTATTAACATATAATACATATTTTCACTACGATTAGCAAGATATGTTACTTCCATCTTACTTATCATATTATCAAGTTTTTCTATTGATGAAATAATTGTAGGCATAACAATATAAGTTGGATATTTTTCATCAACTGTTTTAGCAAAATCAAATCTTGGTAGAATTTTTGGCTTTACCAATTTTCTTAAAGCATAATTTACTATTTTGTCTGACACTTCTAAAGAAAGTGAAAATAATGCAATGTACATCAATACTAAAAGAGCTGTATTATCAAATAAAAATATTCTTTTTCCAATCAAAAGCGTAATTAATAAAGACATAACAATTAAAGACGCTATGTATATAAATGGCTTTGAAGGATATATAATATTGTTATATATCATATCAGATACATACGATTTTCCAAGTTCTTTTTTTAATAAATATTTTTCATCACCAATCAAGAAGAAACCTACATGCTTTTTATATTTATTAGAACACTCAACGACTTTTTTTGCAATGTAGACCTCAGATACTTTATATTTTTTTGCTAGCTTTATTACATATTTTCTATATAGTGACTTTGTTTTATAATCACATTTTATAAATTCGTTTGTATAATCATTTTTTAGAGTTTCATCAATTTTATTAACATTTTCAAAAATTTCTCTAAAATTTAACCCCTGTAGTCTTTTATACGAAAGTATTGCCCTGCCTATATAATCAGTAGTTTTAGCAATTTCCATATGTTCTTTTATAATTGCTTCTTCTATAGTAAAACCGATCTTTTCAGCTTCATCACTTAATAATTTGTAATATTTTTCGCCCTTTACACCCATCTCCTTTAGTCTATACGCCATATATTCAACAAAAGCAGTATTAGTATTTTTTATTTTATTTTCATCAGATACATAATCTTTAAAATTCCTTATATACCTAAATTCACTATACATTTCGGAAATAATATTACCATCATCATTTTCTGATTCTAATATTTTTTCTACATCTATTTTTCTAAGTTGTGAATTTGAAATATTAAGTGAAATTCTAGCAATAAATTTTAAAAGAGCTATTTTAAGCATAAGTAAAAACATATCAAGTTCTTCAGAACTAAGATAAGATAACTTTTGATGTTCCCTTAACGTATTAAGAATCAAATTCTGGTCAATATATCCTGTGTTTTTTTCAACTAATTCGTAAGCTAGATAAAAAATAGCTATGTGTTCAGTTCCATCATGTAATTTTATCACTGGTAGCTTTTTTTTCTTTAAAAATTTTAGTGATCCTTTTATCAACTCATATTCTTCATCTATAATATACATATTATCAAGTAGCCATTGACCGGCAGAATGAATAGGAATTTTAATTTCATTAGATTTTTCTAGTATTTTATACGTAGAACTTATTATACCATAGTTTTTTTCTGATTCATTAAACAATGAATTTAAAGATTTTTCCATTATATCGTCAATCCCTTCTTACTTTATATTCAAAATGATTATATAATAAAAAAATATATTTTGCAATACTTCCTATGTTTTTTAAATACTAATTTTACGTCAATATTTTTATACTATTTTTTATAATATGTTAATTTCTTTTTTACTATATTATATTACCATAAAATTTATTTTTTATTCAAAAATAACATAAAAAGGTGACAAACCAAATTAATAAAATAATTTAGTTTACCACCTTTTTTTACTCATATAACAATTACTAAAAGCAATGTTTTTTACTCTTAAATATTACACCATGCATTCAAAAGTTTTGCTTTTCAGGCTTAGTAGGATAAGCATTATCAAGTGCTTTACCTACATTTCCATTAAATTTATTATTTAACATTCCATAAAGTCCATTTCTTAAAAATACTTTTTTGCTTAATTTTTTTGTTGAGACATTATCATCAAGTTTTAGTCTATCTTCAATTAGCCACCTAGTTGCTTCAGCCTCTGTAGTTTTATTCCAATATCCAATAGTAGGAACATTTCTTAATTGCCATGGCTTATATTTACCAGGATATGCATTATTAAGTGCAGCATATACACTGCTATTAAATACTATCTGAATCATTCCACCCAATTTAAAACGTTTAAAAACGTTAAGGTTTAAATTTTTCATAACTTTATCATCAGACCATTTTAGAACTTCTTCAATTAAAGTCCTGGTAACTATAGCAGCATAATTATATGTTAATAATCCGTTAGCTTTCCAAATTCCTTTAGGAAAACTCCTACCGCATTCTAGTACTCTTTTAAGATAATAGGTCCGAATGTCAAAATTTTCAAGTGATGTTTTGTTTTGCATTTAATTTCCTCCATAATAATAATTATTATTAATGTATATCATTAATAAACTCACCGTATTATACCACTTTTTATATTAAAAGTAAACAAAAAATTAGTAACCAAGACTAATGTCCTGTTTACTAATTTTTTTTAATTGGTATAATCATATTTAATTATTTACTTGCTCTATATCTCAAAGTTGGATCTAATATTTTCTTTCTAAGTCTGATACTCTCAGGTGTTACTTCAACAAGTTCATCATCAGTAATGAATTCAATTGCTTGTTCCAAACTCATCTTTTTTGGTGGAACAAGTTTTAATGCATCATCACTACCAGATGCTCTTGTATTAGTCAAGTGTTTCTCTTTACATACATTTATTGTAAGATCATCACTTCTTGAATTTTCACCAACAATCATTCCAGCATATACTTGTGTACCTGGTCCTATGAAAAGTGTTGTACGTTCTTGAGCTTGGAAAAGTCCATATCCTGTAGCTTTACCAGTTTCAAAAGCAATAACTGTACCTCTAGTTCTTGTAGTTACTTCTCCCTTATCTGGTTCATATCCTGCAAATGAGTGATTCATGATTCCGTTTCCTTTAGTATCAGTCATAAATTCTCCTCTATAACCAATAAGTCCACGAGCAGGTATTTTAAACTCAAGCCTTGTAAATCCAGATTGTGAAGTAGAAGGTGTCATATTAGTCATTTCACCTTTTCTTTGGCCAATCTTTTCCATAACAACTCCAACAAACTCATCTGGAACATCAATAGTAAGATCTTCAATTGGTTCACATTTAACGCCATTAATAGTCTTGTAAATAACAGTTGGTCTTGAAACAACAAGTTCAAATCCTTCTCTTCTCATATTTTCAATAAGTATTGATAAGTGAAGTTCACCTCTACCTGAAACTTTAAAAGAATCAGCAGTATCAGTATCTTCAACACGTAAAGAAACATTTTTTTCAAGTTCTTTATAAAGTCTATCTCTTAAATGTCTAGATGTAATAAACTTACCTTCTTTGCCTGCAAAAGGTCCATCATTTACACTAAATGTCATAGACACTGTTGGCTCATCAATATCCACAAATTCAACTGCTTCTGGTTTAGATACATCAGCAATAGTTTCACCAATTTCAATTCCAGTAACGCCGTTTACTGCAACTATATCACCACAATATGCTTCATTAGTTTCAACTCTATTAAGACCAGAATATGTATATAACTTACCAATCCTAATATTTTGAATAGAACCATCTTTTTTACAAAGTGCAACAGTTTCATCGTTTTTTATTGTACCTCTAGTGATTCTACCAATTCCAACTCTACCTGTATATTCATCAAAATCAATATTTGTAACAAGTAACTGTAAAGGTTCATCCTTATCACCAGCAGGCTCAGGAATTGTATTAACAATAGTTTCAAATAATGGTTGCATATCTTTGCTTTCATCATCTAAAGATAATTTTGCAAAACCATTTTTTCCTGATGCATATACAACTTTAAAATCAAGTTGCTCATCAGTTGCATTTAAATCCATAAATAATTCTAATATTTCATCAACAACTTCCTTTGGTCTTGCACCTGGTCTATCAATTTTATTTACTACAACAATTGGAACTAAATTTAAAGCCAAAGCCTTACTTAAAACAAATCTAGTTTGTGGCATTGGACCATCAAAAGCATCAACAAGTAATATAACACCATCAACCATTTTAAGTACACGTTCTACTTCTCCACCAAAGTCTGCATGTCCAGGTGTATCAACTATATTGATTTTTATTCCTTTATAATTAATAGCAGTATTTTTAGAAAGTATTGTAATACCTCTTTCTTTTTCAATATCATTAGAGTCCATAACTCTTTCTTGTACCTGTTCATTTGCTCTAAAAGTACCACTTTGCCTTAAAAGTGCGTCAACCAAAGTTGTCTTTCCATGATCAACGTGGGCAATTATAGCAACATTTCTTAAATTTTTCATTTTAAAATCCCCTTTTACTTCCATAATTTATTTATTTTCGTACTCATATTATGTAGGTATCTAATCTTGATTTTTAGAATACTTCAAGTATAGTACACTACATAATATTTAAATCATATCGACTTTATAATTATACTTTATATGCAAGAGTTTGTCAAGAAAAAAGTCGAAAAAACAAACAAAAATATAAACAAAAATTCCTAAACCTTACATTTAAAAAGTATTTGTACGTAAAAGTTATAATAGTTAGCTTGGATTATCGTTTTTAATTGTATTTGGCAAGTTATATACTTCATCCATAAATTTGTCTGAAAACTCTTGTAATTTTGATCTTTCTTTTGGAGGAAATATAGGTTCTCCAAATATAATTTCAACCTTAGAAAACAGTTTTGCATTCTTTGTTATATAAACAGGTACCATAGGTATATCAACTTTTTGAGCAATATATGCAGGTCCTACTTTTGCAGGGATTCTATCAATGTCTTTTTTTAATCTTTCACCTTCTGGGAAAACTAAAAGTTTAATATTGTCGTTTCCTTTAAACAGGTTAATTGCGTGCATCAAACTGCGTACATCATGCTCTCCTCTCCTAATTGGGAAGACATTAAAATATTTATAACATTTTGCCAAGAATTTGTTTTCAAAAAGTTCTGCTTTTGCCATTATTGCTATATTTTTAGATATAGCATATATCCACGTAGGCTCTAAAGTATTAGAATGATTTGGACAAATAAGACATTTGCTATACTTATCTAAATTTTCTTTGTTAATATATTTTACATGATAAAACACCTTACAAAAAAATATCCTAATAAATCCTTTTACCACTTGTTTGATCATCAAAGTTTCATCCCTTTTCTATTTTTTTTACTCTTATCTTTTAATTAATTTAAAATTCTACTTAACTAATTTAAATCTACTCATTAATAATATTCATAACAATATTTAAAGTTTCTTCTAAAGTATTTCCTGTAGTATCAATTTCAACCGCATCATCTGCTTTTTTTAAAGGTGATATTTCTCTTGTCATATCTTCAATATCTCTTTTTTTAAGTTCTTCTTTTAATGTCTCAATATCTTCATATCTACCAATTTTTTTTAGATCATTTTGCCTTCTTATGGCTCTTTGTTCGTATGAAGCAATTAAATAAATCTTTAAATTGGCATTAGGAAATACAACTGTACCAATATCTCTTCCATCCATAACGACTGAGCTATTTAATGCGTATTGCCTTTGTTTATTTAACATATATTCTCTTACTGGCTTATATATTGAAATTTTTGGTGTAGTTATAGAAACTATATTTTCTCTTATCTTATCAGATACGTCTACTCCATTTAAGTATACCTTAGTTACTGAATTTTCAGATACTAATTTTATGTCAATCTTTTCTATATTTTTTAATACATTTTCTTTTGTTACTTCAATATTTTTCTCTAAAAAATAAAGTGCAAACGCTCTATACATAGAGCCAGTATCGATATATAGTACATTTAACCTATTGGCCAAGGCTTTAGCAAGTGTAGATTTTCCACTTGCAGCACCTCCATCTATTGCTATTACAAACTTTTCATTTAAATTAACCATAAATATGACTCCCTCTCTTTATTTTTACCTTGAAATATGATATCATATATATTATAATTTGTAAAGAAATTTTTATACTAGGAGGAGTAAAATGGCAGTAGATAACAATTTTTTTGATAATAAAGTATTAATACTATACATACTAGGAAACTCTATAAAACCATTAAGTTTAGACCAAATTGTAAAAGTTTGTAGTGAGTTTGATGACATTACTTATTTTGACATTTGTTCATATATATATAGTTTAAAATCTAATCTGTATATTCAAGAATGCTTAGAAGAACAAACTATAACTTACAAAATCACTAAACTTGGAGCTGATACATTAAAAGAATTACAAGAATTTATACCAGGAATTGATATACATAAATTAAAAAAGTTTATAACTAAAAATAACTCTATTGTAAAAACTGATTCTGATGTAGACACTATCATAATTCCAATTAGTGACGATGAGTTTAAAGTTTCATGTTACATTAAAGATAGAAATAGTGAACTTATGAATATCACGTTATATGCTACTAGTAAAGAACAAGCAAAAAATATTGCAAAGAATTGGAAAGAAGATTCAGATCAAATATATAGTACAGTTTTAAAAATGATTGCAAAATAGATATAAATTCGAAAATATCGTAAATTTGAAAGGAAAGGAATTTATTATGATAAATGATATAAAGTTTGAAACATCTGTATTTACAAAGGATAAAATACTAAAGACAGATTTGAAACAGATTGTTCTTGTTGGGAAATCTAATGTTGGAAAATCCTCATTTATAAATACTTTAGCTAATCAAAAAAGACTTGCTAAAGTTGGTCAAACACCAGGAAAAACAAAAAGCCTAAATTATTATAACGTTTCAAATAAATATTATATAGTAGACTTACCAGGATATGGTTATTCTACAATGACACAAGCTGAGAAAGAGTCAACAACAGCACTTGTTAACAAATATATAAATAACAATAAAAATATTGCTCATATCTTTTTTTTAGTAGATATAAGGCATAAGCCAACCGAAAACGATAAAATTATGTATGAATGGATTTTAGAAAAAAATATACCATTTACAATAGTTGCTACAAAAGCTGATAAAATTGCTAAAACAAAAACTGATGAATATCTTTTACAAATAACAAAAACTTTGTTTGCAAAAGAAAAAATAGTTCCATTTTCTAGTGAATCAAAAATAAATTCTGATACAATTGAAAACATTATATCTGAATGTGTAAAGTAATCAGTTATATGAAAAATACCATGAACTCTTAACACAAAAGTTCATGGTATTTTTAAATTACTTTTCACTTTTCTAGTGCTCTATTCAAGCACTTTTTTTGATGCTACTATCAAAGATCTTAGCAATTCTTTCAAATATTTGGTATAGCTTTTTTTTATCATCTATCCAAATACTAAACATCATATTGTTAGTTTCTGAATAATCATTATAATAATAATTATACGAATCTAACGTTTTTTCAAAAAAATTATTTGTGGTACTGTCAAGTACCTCGTACACTGGAGTATCAGATATAACAGAGATACTCCAAATATCACTATCCTCAACTCTTATTATAATAAAACTTTCAAGTTTTGGATACCAAATTACTACTGCGGGTTGCAGATTATTATCTGTAATAATAGCCGAAAGCACGTTATAATCATCTACTTTAGCAATATCACAAATTCCTTTAACAAAGTTAAATCTAGTGTCCTTTAAACTACCTACATCTACTTCCCTGCCAGTTACTTCGATAAGATACTGAATTCTCCGAAGTTCTGTCATCAACGGCTGTGCTTCATACCTTTCAAGTTCTTTTTTTTCGTTCATAATAGTTTTCTCCTTTCATGCACATAATTATGTGTAGATTTACGTCAATATTTGTCAACGGTATTATATCACTAAATTTATCTTATGTCAAATTATATTTTAAAAAATATTGCTATTATTCCAAAGCGTTGAATCAAAAGTTAAATGCACATTTATTTAAGCATCTCTTCGTATCTAAGAT
>OJNH01002269.1_pt1 | contig 13672 bp, 10 predicted proteins | sample 1597361 | NCBI WGS metagenome assembly OJNH01 (sample SAMEA2452136, study PRJEB22498) | human gut metagenome | biome: human feces; feature: human gut; material: feces | place: Australia | collected 2012
GCGTCGTCCTTGAGGTAGAAAACCAGGTCGGACGGATCGGCGCCGTACAGCTTGAAGAAACGCTTCAGCAGGGAGATTTTCAGCCTTGTGCTGGTATTCCGCTCAATGTAAAGTCCATCTTCGATTTCAATGGAACCTCTCAGGTCAGCCGAGTTGGTGCTGACATGAATGGACAGGTCGTTGTCGGTACTTGCCGCAAGTTTCAGCAGAACAGTCTTGTCCTCGGAATGGAGTATCTTTATAATATCCTCGTACATCTCCACCCAGCTGTTGACGGGCTGCTCCATGTTCTTGTAGCTGAACTTCGCGATGTCGCGTCCGGTAAGCGACATGTCGTCGTCCAGAGTGACCGCGTCAAGCTGCTTTTCGGCGGGTCTGAAATCTGTTTCGGGCAGGCTCCAGATCTCCAGCGCCTTGTTCATCAAAAATTGATCACGCTCTTCCAGCTCGGTAAGGCTCCACCTGGATTTCCCCGCTATCCACTGATTCATACGCAGTCCGCTTTCGGCAAAGCCGTTCTTCATGGACTTCTTGTCGGCAAACGGGCTGTTGTTGTACTTGGAGTTGTATGCAGTCAGGGTGAGGTTCGCGATACGGTGCAGCCATATTTCGTGAATCTGCTCGTAGTCCTCGCCCAGCTCCGTGCGCCATGCGGGCGTTAAATGCTGCGGCATGATGTGCTCGATGGAGTATCCTCCGTCCTCGTAATCGGCGTCCATGTGGCGGTAAATATCCTTGTCCTCGCGGGTGCCGAAGTTCTCCAAGCGCTCGAGAATATACACGCGATAGCGGTTCATGGTGTACACCTGGCGCTCGGAGAAGCACTGCGTGAATTCCACGTCGCCGGGGAACCTGCCCCTTTCCTTTTTTGAGAGGAGCGCGTATTTGAACTTCGCAAGGTAGTTGTCGTCCGTGCCGTCGTAGCGCATGATTTCCTTGTGGAGAGTCAGAAATATCTTGCTCACCATGTTGCTGGGAGCATCGCAGATAACTCTGCGGAACAGATAAATCTCGGTTATGCGGAATATTTCAGCCACATCGGCGAGGGTGAGTTTCCCCTCGGAATTCAGCCGCAGTACTTCGAGGAAGAATGGGCGCGTTACCGTGGTTTCCAGACGGTTCAGGCGGTAAATGCAGGCGTTCAGCGCCGTGTTCGGCGTGTCGCCATTTATCAGCACCTGGTAACGCTTTGCGTAGTCTAGCAGCTCTTTCAGGAGCGATTCGGTCGGGATATTCCTTTCTTCGACGTATGCCTTGAACGTGAAATAGACTTTGCTTATACCAGGCGTGGACTGCTGCTTTACGCTCAGGTAGTCGCGGATAAACGCGCTGACGTCGTATTTCGTGCAGACCTCTATCCTGTTCCAGTAGTTTTCGTAGTATTTGTTCTGCTGTTCGGCGGGGAGCCCCATGAGGATAAAGTTACGTATCTTGTCGCCCTCGCTTAATGCTACGCCGGTGGAGTTAAGGCTCTCAAAGATGAGCTGCGGGTTGTCGTCCTGGTTCAGCTTGATGTTGATTATCTCAAGGCGGCAGATAGCCTCGAACAGCTCGTCTACTGTGATTTCCTGCTTCTGAATGCACTCAAGAAAATAGAAGTAATTTACGGTGAGGTTGGAATCGCGAATGTACTCTGCGGAATCGCTGAACAGCTTTCCGAACGCCTCGCGGTCGTTCTTGACGGGCTTGAGCTTTATCCGCGTGTCCTCGTCCTGATACTTGTCGACAAGGTACTCCGCGTAGATCTGCTCGCTTAACGAGGCCCTTTTCGGCATTACCAGCCACTGACACATCGCGTTGTACATTGCGAGCATAAGCAGAGAAACCGTAGTCAGCCGCTGCTGTCCGTCTATTACAAGGAACTCATCGTTAGCGCCGACGGGATTGTAAACGGAAACGATACTCCCGAAAAAGTGGCTCTTGCACCCGTTGCGTATCACTTTGATAAGGTCGTCGTAAAGTTGCTTGCAGTTCTCGGTTTTCCAGTCGTAATTCCGCTGATAGACAGGGATAACGAACCGCTTGTTCGAGCCCTGCATGAATGAAACCAGTTTCGTTTCAGAACCTGTCATTTGTGTACCTCCGGAGATGTCATTGTTTATTACATTGTATCACATTTCCTGACAAATTTCAAGACTATGAGCGCTGGAATTCCGATAGTTCTATTGAGAATCCGTTTGTTTGTCAAAATCTTCGGGTTGGAGATTTTCGAATACCATTCCAATATAATCGCATATATTGGAAAATTGAACGCGATTTAGTAATGTGTGAACTATGTCCGAAGGTATGCCTAATTCGGTATATACTACTTCTATCAGCATTAGTCGTGTTAACTTAGTAAATGCACTGACCTCAAGCTGTGTAGGTTCCCTTTTTTTCTTTGAAAAGTGAGTGTAGTAATTTCTTACATTTGCCATACGCTTGGCGAAAACCAGCCAGTGTTCTTCATCGGCGGGAAATGGAAGTTTAAATTGTAGAATCATGTCGTATAACCGAAATGATAGTGGAGTCTTTTTTTGTGGATTCTTCACAGCGGCTTTATATAAATTTCTTGCAGCAGTATTTCGCATTGGTGTTCTGGAACTGTATAACTCTAATGCCTGACATTGATTAAGAAAACTGTTCACGCCAATGGAGTGTTTACAAAGGACTTCATAATATAACCATACTAAAGGTTTGTTGGTTTCAGAAAAATGATTCCATCTGTCGTATATCTCACTGAAATGAGACCATATATAATCAGATGGCAATAAACCTGGTTTATATACTAATTCGTTTTTTTCAGTGTAGTTAATATAATATTTCGCAGACTGTGTGTTTTCTTGGTTATATAGTAAATTAAAATCAGATATTTCTAGGGAAACGCTGATTAAATAGCCTAGCAGAGCCGCCGTGACACAGGGCACAAGTCAAAGTTAACGTTTTAGTTGAGCAATCGAAAATGCAGCATAAAACCCATCAAATTATCCCCATAACACAGTGTAAATGCCCATAAAAGGGCAGACTTATCCCTTAGCAGGTTGGAAATCTGTTTGAACACGCTTCACCATCAACATATTTGCACAAGCAAACAGCACATTCAGCTTATTGAGATTCTTTGCAATTCCCTTGTATCTCACTTTACGGAATCCAAATGTGTCCTTGATGATTTTAAATGCGTGTTCAACCTTGCAGCGTACAGCCGATTTTCTGTATTCAATATATCTTTCCCAATCTATAGCGTTATCCGATACTTTAGGCAGATTTTTGGGGCGGCGGTTTATGCGATAGTCAATACTTGAAAGATGCTTGTCGTTTTTGATTTCGTCACGCTTTTCAATTCCAAGATATCCCGAATCTCCATACACCACTTCGTCATCGCTGCGTATCAATTTATGCGCTTCTGTAATGTCATGAACATTCGCAGATGTTGCCGTAATTGAATGTACAAGTCCCGAGCCAGAGTCTACACCTATATTGCATTTCATGCCAAATTTCCACTCGTTGCCTTTCTTAGTCTGGTGCATTTCTGGATCACGTTTTTTCTCTGCATTTTTGGTGGAACTTGGCGCATTTATTATTGTTGCGTCAACTATTGTTCCACCATGCATTATGTGTCCTGTCGCTTCCATTACTCGATTTATCGCTTTAAAAAACTCTTCGCCAAGATGATTTTCTTCAATCATGTGACGAAATTTCAGAAGCGTAGTTGCGTCGGGTACCTGCTCACTCATGAAATTTATTTTCATAAATTTTCGGAATGCATAACTGTCATAAATCGCGTCCTCTACTCCCTCATCGGAAAGATTGAACCATACTTGCAGCAGATACATTCTGAGCATTGTTTCTATTCCTTTGGTCGGTCTGCCGCGCTTGCCATCGGGATAATACGGGCGCACATATTCTACCCACTCCTCCCATGGGATTATTTCTTCCATTATGTCAAGAAATTCTTCTCGCTTTGTTGTTCTCTTCCTATTACCGTATTCCATATCGCTGAATGTTATCTGTTTCATTTTTTTCTCCTGTTCTGCTTTTTTTCTTGTTTCTATTATACCATATTTTTTGCTTTTCGGGTACATTTAATCAGCGTTTCCCTAGATAATAATCTGTAAAGAAAGAGAACAGATTTCTGATTGATGAAATCTTCTGCATAGCAGTATCTGGAGTGGTGGGATTTTTATAGTAGACAGACACTTGAACAATATTGTCAATAGTCGAATGATAGATATTTGAACTAGCTTTTTGCAAACCAGAAATATTTATTGTATCTCTATCACTTTCACTCGATGATTTGAATAGTGAAATAAAGGCAGGTTCAAGTGGATGACCGGGTTCAAATAGCAGTGGAAAATCTACAAGCCAGCACAATTGATTTATATTTCCAGATATTCCGTATATTTTTAGTGGATCAACATTATCTGGATAATCATATATTATCTCTGTTGGAATAAATGAAATATATGAATTGGTTTCTTCTTTTATATGGTTCATATTGTTGCTTGTCGTGTATCTTATACTTAGACAGTTTATAAGCGCAATATTTTTTGATAGAATTCTTCCGGTAATGTACAACTTTTGGTTTTTTAATATATTAACTTCATTGGAGCGAACAACCAATTCCACTCCTATGTTGTCATCTTCTTGAATCAATTGTCCTTTATAGACTTCATCGATTTTATCATTCTTTATGTGAAAATCAGCGTATTTCCCAATATAATCTGAAAAAGTCATATCCGTTCTCCTTGTTAAAGATGAATGCATCACCCTGCAAATACAGGGCGCTATTGCTTATGAATAATACCTATCCCGATAATCCTCAAAGAACTTCAGTTCCAGCGTAGCCTTACCGGAAGTGCTCGGAACACAATATTGCTCATAATATTACCTCTTTATAATTATAACATATTTTGAATGTGCTTTCAATAGTTCCTTGGATAATATATAAGCTTTTTTATATAACAGAAAGTGCGTGAAAGCAAAATGGTTGTTGCGTTATCAAGAATATAAAGTGTTAGTCGGCGCCACCAAGACTAATGGGTTAATTAAATGTGATGGGTCTGACGGATATATCCACGGAGCGCGGTATTTTAATGATACACTCCTGATAGTCGGAGGAGCTAATATGAAAACGGTGCTTAGAATAATGGAGTAATCTGACGGTTGCAATACAGGAATCTTTTATACACTTCTTATTAGATTTACTGGTGAAACTATGTCGTATACGTTCAATTGAATCATGGAAATTGAAACAAGTCCCTCGCTTTTTGCAATTTATTGCAATCTGCGAAAAACGGCTCTGTTATGCGGCTTACATCAGCTTACGCAAAACAATAATTTCATAAATCCTCGTATCTTTTTGTAACAATAATACCCAAATAAGACCCATAGATTTGATTTTCCATTGGATATTTCTGCGCCAAGACGCCCTGCACATAGGGGCGGTTTTGTTATTGATTTATAGCAATTGATTTTCCTAAAATCCTATATATTAAAAATAATTTAGGTGAAGCAGGAAGTGATTATTAGGAATACGAACTCATAAATTTGCTTCTAATCGAAATTATACACATACTTGATACGCCACGGCAGAATGTGCCAAAAGCTATATTTGGTTAAGTTTACCAAATATAGCTTGTTTTGATATTCGAAATTGCCCAATAAAATCGCAGTCGCAGTAAATTTACTTTGTTCGGTGTAAAAAGTGTAAAAACATTCCTAAAAATCGTTGTAATTTTTGCAATTATGTGCTATAATGTAATTGTATTATGATGACGGAGGTGTGTCTATGTACCGAATTGCTATTGAGAAACTATTTAAATGGAAAGAAAGCAAGTATCGCAAGCCGCTAATCATTGAAGGAGCACGCCAAGTTGGCAAAACATGGCTGATGAAAGAGTTTGGCAGACAAGCGTATAAAGATACCGTTTATATTAACTTTGATTCTAATTCCAGAGTGGAGGGATTGTTTGCATCCGATTTAGATACTGACCGCTTGATTATGGGGTTGGAACTATATGCGGGTCGCGAAATTAACCCCAACAATACTTTACTAATATTTGATGAAGTGCAGGAAGTACCACGAGCATTGGCATCGCTTAAATACTTCTATGAAAATGCACCTCAGTATCACATTGTTTGAGCAGGTTCTCTGCTCGGCATCGCATTACATGAGGGTACTTCCTTCCCTGTTGGCAAGGTGGATTTCTTAAAGCTCTATCCTCTCTCTTTTAGAGAGTTTTTGATGGCAACCGACAAGGAGCGTTTTGCAGAGCTTCTTGATAAACAGGATTTCCAGATGATCGCAAGTTTTAGGCGAACATATATTGATGCTTTGAAGCACTATTACTTTGTCGGTGGTATGCCTGAAGCGGTACAGAGCTTTGCAGAGAATGAAGATTTCAATGAGGTTAGTGACATTCAGAAACGAATATTAGCTGCTTATGAGCAGGACTTTTCCAAACATGCTCCTAATGAGATTGTTCCAAAAATTCGTATGCTGTGGAACGCTATTCCATCTCAACTTGCAAAAGAAAACAAGAAGTTTATTTACGGTCTTGTCCGTGAGGGCGCTCGTGCAAAAGAGTATGAAACAGCAATTATGTGGCTGTCCGATTGTGGTCTTGTCCATAAAGTCAGCCGAGTTAATGCAGCGGGTATCCCTTTGAAGGCATACGAGGACTTAAAAGCCTTCAAGCTGTTTGTGGTAGATGTTGGGCTGCTTGGTTGTATGGCAGGTCTTCACCAGCGTACATTGCTTGACGGAAATGACCTTTTGTAGAGTTTAAGGGAGCATTAACAGAACAATATGTTTGCCAGCAGCTTAAAACCATCGAGGATTTGGGCGTTTACTATTATACCAATGACAGAGGTTCCTGCGAAGTTGATTTTGTTGTGGATACAGGTGAACAGATTATCCCAGTAGAAGTAAAGGCAGAAGTTAATCTCAGAGCCAAGAGTCTGAAAGCCTATCAAGAGAAATTTTCCCCCGATGTATCTGTGCGTACTTTGATGACTGACTACAAAAAGGAAGATTGGCTCATAAATCTTCCTTTGTATGCGATTGAATATATTGCCAAACTATAAACGGAGGCAGAGAATATGAGTATTAAACAATTATCTTCCGACGGAAAAATTGCTTATTTGATTAAACCTATTTTGAAGGTGTTACAAGAAGCTGGCGGTCAGTTAGAGCGTTCTGAAATCAAAGCACGCATTGCCGACATGGATGACCAAATCGCTGAGTTTGCTGAAATTGAAAAGAAGTCTAAGAAAACAGGAAACACATATAAGGAATTCAACTTCAAATTCAATTTTGCAATTAAAGATTTGTTATTTATGGGATTATTGACATATACGGATACTTCTCCGATTACGCTGACCGAAAAAGGGTTGTATCTCAATGTAGATGGCCTCAATGTTGAGAAAGACATTATTGAAGCATCTAAAAAACATTGGGAACAACTTAGCCAAAGCAACAAGAAAAACAAGATTGTTGACATTGCCGATAATGAAGAAGAAACGCAGGAAGAAGAAAAAATCAAAGACGACTTCAAAGAAAAACTACTTGCTGCGATTTCTAAAATGACCCCGAAAAAATTTGAGGCGTTTTCAAGAGCCTTGTTAAATCGCATGGGCGTTGAATTTACAGAAAAAGGTGTTCAGATCAGCAATGACGGTGGTATTGATGGCTATGGTTATCATACCGACAGCAACGATTTCCGCACGACCAGAGTTGTTATTCAGTGTAAGCGGTACAATATTGCTCCGGTAAGGGAACCGGAAATCAATCAATTCTTAGGGGCAATGAATAAGTACCAAGCTGATTATGGTGTGTTCATTACAACGGAAGATTTACCAATTCAGCAAGGCAGGCAGCAAGAGAAGGCTCCCCCATTACCTTGATTGATGGGAATGACCTTGTTAAGTTGGTTATCAAATATGAGTTGTATATTACGCCTGTGAATACTTATGTTTTAGATGAGTTTTATAACTCTGAGGAATAAGCTTGGTAGTCTTATGAAAGTGGAGAACCACGTAGCAATTATAGGAGGATTAAAATGTTTGATATTAACGATATGGCTAAAGCAGCATTTGAACCGGTTATGTTTACTCCGCTACAAAGAGCTCAAAAAGATGGGTACATCAACATTACCGGAGCTGAAGGCAAAAAGAAAATAGAGTACATCACCTCGGAAAAGCATGTGGAGAACTACGAAGATCCCGAGGAAAAAGTTCGCGCTGAATTTTTTGCTGAGCTAATATATAAATACGAATACCCTGTAAACCGTATCAAGGTGGAGGTGGTTGTTCCTGATAGATTGCCAACCGACCGTGCGGATATTGTTGTTTTTAGTGATGATGATTGCAAACGTCCCTATGCCATTGTGGAGTGCAAAAAAGAAGGCGTTACTGATGCTGAATTTAACCAAGCTATCGAACAAGGTGTTGGTAATGCTACGTGGGTGAAGCTTCGTGCAGAATATGTTGTTATCATTGCCGGCGGCACTCGCCGTGTTTTGGATGTTTCTGATAAATATGGAACATTTGAGCGTGAGCAAAATATCATTGCCGACCTTCCTCGTGCTTATGGGAAACCTCAAGAGTTCCGTTTCTATAAAGGTACGGAGAATGATATTAAACCTGTGTCCAGAGAGGACTTAATAGCGGCAATTAAAAAGTGCCATCAGACATTGTGGGGCGGCGGTCGCCTTTCACCGCCCACCGCCTTTGGCGAGCTTTGCAAACTTATCTTTGTTAAAATAAGTGATGAGCAGAAACATCGTCAAAAGGGTCAGCCCTATCAATTCCAGATTAAGACTCACGAGCCCTCATCAAAACTGGCAGAGCGAATAAATACCCTTTACAACGAGCAAAAAGCAAAAGATCCCGAAGTGTTTACAGAGTCGATAAAAGTGGATGACCGTGTGCTCCGTACCGTTGTTTCGCACTTGGAAGCTATTAACCTCAATAAAACTGACCTTGATGTAAAGGGCGTTGCTTTTGAGCAATTTATGGATGGTTTCTTTAAGGGAGATTTTGGACAGTACTTTACGCCTCGTCCCATTATTGAATTCTGTGCAAAAATGATGAAGCCCGAACAAGATTGGGACGTACTTGACCCTTCTTGTGGCTCCGGCGGTTTCCTGCTGCATGCACTCGATTATATGAGAAATCAGGCGGGTGACTATTATGAGAAAGGCACTGTCGATTACTTCAATTATTGGCACGACTTTGCAGCAAAACATCTTTATGGAATCGAAATTAACGATGAAATTGCCCGTGTTGCAAAGATGAACATGATAGTCCACGATGATGGTCACACCAATGTCATCAGCTATGATGCCCTTGAAAGTATTAATAAAATGCACGACCATAACAGGGGCTTTGCAGAGAATCGGTTTGATTTAATTCTTACAAACCCTCCTTTTGGTTCTACAATCAACCTTGCTGAAAAGCCCTACCTTGCTACCTATGAGCTTGGAAATAATGTAGATGCAAAGGGTAAGAAGAAGCCTCGTAAAAATCAGAGTTCCGAGGTGCTGTTTATTGAGCGCATTTGGCAATTTTTGAAGCCGGGTACTGGCAAGGCAGCTATTGTTTTACCTGATGGTATTTTAACTAACAGCTCTATGCAGTACGTCCGTGATTTCATATTAGAGAAGTTCCAACTGCTTGCAGTTGTGAGCTTGCCTCAGTGTGCCTTTGCACACTTTGGTGCAGGTGTAAAAGCATCTGTTATCTTTGTGCGCAAACGTAAAGAAAATGAAAAGCCTGATGAAAATGAAGCTATTTTCATGGCAGCTCCGGAACTCATAGGGTACGACGCTACCGGCAGAAAGACCGAATCTCAACTTGATGAAATTGTAAAGAAATATGAGAAATTTCAGAAGGACGCAACACCTTTTTTCGCATAACCCCCGATGTGAATGACCTTTGCGTCTTCGCTGTCAAACGGGGGAATATTGAAAAGCGTTTCGATCCACATGCCAACCACCCCAAATTCCAAACTATTTTTAGTCGTTTAAAAAAATACACAATACTACCGTTAAGAGATTATGCCGAATGCATTTTTTCTGGAATGACCCCAAAATCTGGCGGAGATGCCTATACGGAAAGCGAAGATGGGATTTTATTTATCAAAAGCGGATGTTTGTCAAATGATGGTCGATTAACGATTGATTCTACTTCAAAAATTAAATCCGATGTACACAATAGGCTTATGAAGTCATCGCAATTAAAAAAGAACGATGTCTTAATAGCTATTGTTGGTGCTACTATTGGAAAAGTTGGGTTGTTTGACTTGGATTGTGAAGCAAATATAAATCAAGCAATTGCTGCAGCACGGTTAAAAGATACCATATTGCCTGAATTCTTGGTTGCTTATATGCTTTCTCCTTTTGGGCAAGCATATCTCGAATATTTGAAACGTCCAGTTGCCCGAGCGAATATTAATTTAGATGAAATTGGGCAGATAGGAATTCCATGTTTATCTATCAAACAGCAAAAACAATTTATAAAAGCTTTTTATTCTGCAAGAGATTTAAAGGAGCACAAAATAAAGGAAGCCGATAAATTACTTGAGAATACAAAGAAGACTGTCTTTGAAACGATTGATGTGTTGTTTGAAGAATACATTCCATCGCTCTATAGCTTCAACAGGTTGAGAGATTTGATTGGGACTGGCATATTCTGTAATCCTCATAGCAATTATTTAAACACAGTTTTTGCACAATTACGTAAAAACGGGTTATATATTGGAGATTTGGCGGAATTTGTCGAGATTAATCCTACAACAAGTCGTGCAGGATTACAAAATGATACGCTCGTATCTTTTGTTCCTATGCCTGCTGTAGAAGAACGAACAAACAATGTTTCTTATGAAGTAAGATACTACAAAGAAGTGAAAACGGGTTTTACAGTTTTTCAAAAGGATGATTTACTCTGGGCAAAAATCACGCCTTGTATGCAGAACGGAAAATCATTCGTTGCTTCAAATATGCCAACCGAAATTGGGTTCGGATCTACAGAATTCCATGTTTTGCGAAAAAAAGATGAACGTATTTATATGCCATATCTTTGGGTGCTTTTAACCGATTCTCACATATTGGAAGCAGCACAGGGAATGTTTAGTGGTTCTGCAGGACAACAAAGAGTTTCAGATTTGTTCCTAAAAAGATTCCCTATAGTCTTACCGCCCGTTGAAAAGCAGAAGAAATTGGCAGATCAAGTGTTCAAAGCTCTCGAAACGAATAGGGTGATTCGAGATGAAGCCGAAGAAGAATGGCAAGTTGCAAAAGAACAGTTTGAAAGAGAACTTTTGGGAGAATAAGTTATGGTTAAGCTAAGCGGAATTTTAGAATACTCTATGGGAGGCTTCCTATGCTTGCGGGGCTTTGCATCATACAAAATGCTGAGTGCAATTTCAAAACCGAACACAGAAGTACAGAGAGGCTTGATTGACGAACACAAAGGGGACATGGCAAGGTTCTTGAACGCCGGAGAGTACAAGTTTTTCCCCGAAGTTATACTTGCCACCAATTTGACCGATGGCACGAAAGATTTTGATGAGGTAGATTTGTTTCATACGTCGTTGCAATCTGGTCAAACATGGAACAAAAGTATTGGCAATTTTCAAATCAATATTTCACGCCATGTAAGCAAAAACATACTGAATCAGTATGACAAGCTACCAAGGGTTGGAATATACTTGGCTCACATAAAATTTGATGAATCTGTTTGTGAGTTGATACGAATTGACGGAAATCATAGACTGAGTGCTGCGGATGAGGTAACAACAGATTTCACTTTGCCGTTCTGCTTGCTACTTTTTCGCAATCCAAGTGAAAATGACCAATTTACACGAGCGATTTTCCATAATATCAATGCGAAACAAATTCCGTTGAAATTAGAGGAAAACCTAAAGGTTATCTTGGAAAGTCCCCAAGTGTTTTCTGATGAGACGTTAGTGTGTGATCCTTCTTTCGGATGGAAATACTATTTGGCAAGAAAGACATTGCAGAACATTGACTTTCAGTATTTTCCTTCCATAAATTCTTACATATGTCAAGCGAAATACAGTTTTTTTGTGGACTTGTTTGGCTTTTTGATAAAGAACCATAGCGTTGAGGAAAACGATTCTGCAATTGAAAAAGTTAAAACGCAGCTTGTTAAAGTTGAGCGAGCTTTAGTGGAGTCCGAAATAACTGCAACCACAACAAACATCGCTGTCATCGGAGCGTTGGCTTACTACCGGCTCACTAACGAATCCAAATATCGTGGATTTCTTTCGTGGGTAAAGAAGAATAACATCGGAAATGTTGAAAAACTTCATATAGACGATGTCATCAACCTGTACGATGAAATCTATGAGCATGTTCCTAAAAAAGTCTTTCTTGCAAGATGGTATCCATCTGCGGAACATGATGGGGATGACGAATATAGAAAAGCTGAAAGCCGTATCGGTGCTATGAAGGAAATTGTTCAGCAGTTAAATTTAGGACTTACCGATTTAGGCACAAGGGAAACTGGTACGTTCGATATAAGAGAGGTCATGTATCACGATATAAGAGAATGTGATATTTTTATTGCTGATCTTTCAGGTGCTCGACACAACGTAATGATTGAAGTAGGATATGCATTAAAGCATGTTAAAACAGACAGAATTCTGTTCTATTTTCAAGCGTCAGATAAATGTAGAACTGTTCCATTTGATGTTAGTCATTTGAACTATGTTCCGATTGTAGATTCTGCGGAGATTAAAACATCCGTAAAAGCACGTATTAAGAACATTCTTGAGCAGGCTCGAAGCGGAGAGATATAAGGATACAATCAGGCATTTAGCTCGGCGGCGATCAACCAAAGTTGGTCGCCACCTTTTTCATTACTGCAGTTTTTCAACATCGGTGCAAATTGTATAGAAGATAGCTTTATATTTCGATAAGTTGCCGGAAAGTTAATTTTTAAAATTGTATTTGAAACATCTCTAAAAAAGTCTTTATCGTGGGCTACCACTCAAAACATATACTGCAAAGGGTGGTTCCCTATGGAGATATATGAGAGATTTTGAATACACAAAACGGAGCAAACGGCAACTAATAATTCGGCAAAACATATTGCACCATAAAATAGATAGCAAAAGGCTCAAACCCCTGATTATTCATCAAGATGAGTCTGAATGCCGAACCGTGTAAATGCCAATAATACCCACAGAAAGTGAGGTATGAGCACATGAAAAGAACACACGGATTAGACGAGCGAGAGATGGAACTGGTGAAGCTGCTGATGGCAGACTGTCAGACCAACTTGTTGGTCTGAGCCACCGGGGACATTCAGGCAAAGCTGAAAAAGCTGTTTGCCGGAACCATCGAGCAGATGCTCGAAGCTGAAATGGACGAACATCTTGGCTACGAGAAGAACTCCGTAGCCGGGAACAACTCCGGAAACAGTCGGAATGGTTACGGGAAAAAGACGATAATCAGCGATTATGGCGAGTGTGAAATCGCTGTTCCACGCGACAGAAACGGCGATTTTGAGCCTAAAGTCATTGAAAAGCGACAGACAAGAACCGACGAGATCGAACAGAAAATCATGCAGATACTGTACGCCGGCTGAACAAGTTCAGCTTAGGAATGTCTCAGCGTGACATTGAAGATACGTTAAAGCAGATCTACGGAACCGAAATTTCACAAGG
>OJNH01002280.1_pt1 | contig 13610 bp, 5 predicted proteins | sample 1597361 | NCBI WGS metagenome assembly OJNH01 (sample SAMEA2452136, study PRJEB22498) | human gut metagenome | biome: human feces; feature: human gut; material: feces | place: Australia | collected 2012
CAGTCTTTGGTTTGCGGCAATTCCGCTGGCTATGACAGTAGCGTATTCTGTTCTATTAGTTATAAATGCAAAAAGATATATTCACAAATAGGTAATTGCGAAACAAGTTTGAAATCTTGATTCCAATAGGGAAAAATCCAACAGAACCGGATTTTAAAGAGATGTTTATGCGAAATAGGATTTTATTGCATAAAAACAAAGCAGATAGAATTATCTGCCTGCAACACAAAAAGGTATTTGTTGTTATCAAATTTATTTTGGCAATCTGAAAAAATATCTGCCAAAGAAAGCTGTTTGTATGTTATCATATAAGTACGACTCCTTTACTGGTGGATATGATTAGTAGTTTATAGTCAATTCTATTTTACCATAAATCAGTGAGGAGTTGTTTTATTTTGTAATTAAAAATATCCCGTATTTATGCGAGGTTTTGGTGTTTCGCAAACGCCTATAAAATCATAAGGGAAATCCAACGTAAAAACAACGATTTTTTGTCTTAATTTATGGGTTCATTATAGTTGTATTGCAAATATAGCAAAAAATTTACCAAAAACAAAATATATTTTTAACAATTTTTTGGTAAGGTTCATTATAGTTGTATTGCAAATATAGCAAAAATCTACCAAAAACAAAATATATTTTTAACAATTTTTTGACAAATTATATAGTTTTTATGGATGCTAGACAAAACAGATTATGTGATAATAACATATATTGATTTATCATATCTAAATATTAAGAAACGGGGGTTTTAATGTGAAAAGAAACAAAAATCTAGGATGGAAAAAGGCATGTGCAGCCATGATGGCAGCCGCAATGACTATTACAATGCTGCCGGTAAGCAGCATGGCGCAGACATCAGCAACTGCCGTAGAAAGCGGACAATTTTCCAATCCTGTTATTTATGCGGATGTACCGGATATGGATATCATTCGTGTGAATGACACCTATTACATGGTAAGTACGACAATGCATCTCTCACCGGGATGTCCAATCATGAAGTCAAAAGATCTTGTCAACTGGGAGATCGTCAATTACGTATATGACATTCTCGGTGATACAGATGCCATGAACTTAAGAAATGGTGAAAGCATGTATGGTAATGGACAGTGGGCAGCAAGCTTACAGTACCATAATAACAAGTATTATGTTGCGTTTAATTCGAATACAACAGGACATGCTTACATCTATACCACAGATGATATTGAAAAAGGTTCATGGACAAAGACAGAATTAGCAAAGAGCTACCATGATATGGCATTATTCTTTGATGATAATACGCCTTATATCGTGTATGGAAGTGGTGAAATCAAATATGTAGAATTAAGTGAAGATCTTTCCGGAGAAAAAGAGGGCGGAAAGCGCGGAACTTTATTCTCGGCTCATAGTGGAGCAGATGCGGGTAAATTTGATGGTGGTTTATCTTTTGAAGGAACACATGTGATGAAAAAAGATGGTTACTATTATGTGTTCAATATCTGCTGGCCGAGTGGGAAGCCGAGAATTGAAGTGTGTCACAGAAGCAAATCCTTTATCGATGGCACATGGGAAACGAAAGAGATTTTAAATGCAAACTTTTCGAATAATGGAACGAGTGCAGGTGTCGCACAAGGTGGTGTGATCGATACAGAAGATGGCAGATGGTACGGATTTATGTTCCAGGATCATGGTGCGATCGGACGTACACCGGTTCTTACTGACTGCAAATGGATCGACGGCTGGCCAATGCTTGGTAAAGACGGCGATGGCAAGACAGTAGAAGCTGAAATGAAACTTCCGGTAGAAGGAAGTGAGAGCAAATCACTGGTAAAATCGGATGAATTTTACAATGATGCAGAACATAGAGTATTCGATGCTGCGAAAGAGGGCGCAGAATCTCATATGGCTATGATGTCAGCAGATATAGATGCTACGGGAGCAGATGACGCAAAGACAGAACCGGCTGAAACACCGGAAGATCAGACTGTAGAATTAGTAGCAAACGGCAGTTTTGATGACGGAACAAAAGGCTGGAGAGCGTTTGAAGGTGGCACGATCAGTGCAGAAACCGATGAAAGTGGAAATCACTACGGAAAGATCACAGGCAGAACAGGTACAGGAAGCGGTCTTGCCTATGATCTGACAGGAAAGATCGTAGAAGGTGTCAAATATCATATCAAGGCAAAGATCAAATATGATAATGAGAATGGACCTGCTACAAGAAAATTCAACATCACATTCCAGAATGGTACAGCATGGAATTACAGACAGGTTGCAGGCGGTGTTGATGTTGCGAAGGGTAAATGGACAGAAATCGAATGTGATTATGTACCGGGTAAATCTACTCAAGGTAATCCATTCAGTTCTGTAGAAAATACCATGTTTTTTGAAACAGGATGGGTTCAGACAGCGACTGCAGATAATGATCTGATGGATTTCTATGTAGATGATGTTTCTGTTACTTATAACAAATCGGATCTTCCGGATGAAGAAGAAAATGATAATCTCATCGAACTGATCACAAATGGAGATGTAGAAACCGGAAATACTAACGGATGGAGATCCACACCACAGGAACCAGATGCAAAGGATGAAAAAAGTGCTACATTAACAGCAGTTGAAGGAGAAGGAGCATCCGGTAAATATTGTCTTTCTGTTGATGGCAGAAAGTCAAACGGAATGGGTGCATGTCAGGATCTCAGTGGAAAATTAGAGTTTGGTAAAACATATACTATATCCGGTAAATTAAAATATACGACAGGACCGGATACAAAGAAATTTATGGTGACGATCCAGAATGGTGATAATTATAACTGGAGAGAAAATCTGGTAACAATCAATGCTACAAAGGGTGAATGGGCTACATTTAAAGGTACTTATACCGTACATGATAAGAGTGAAAAATTCCCATTTGATCCAACACAGAATTTTATCTTTATTGAAACACCATGGACAGGAACTCCAACAGCAGAAAATGACTGGATGGGATATTATCTCGATGATTTCTCCATGACAACAGAAGATGATAATATCATTAAGAATGGTTCATTTGAAAAAGGAAGTACAAACTGGACCGGATTTGAAGGTGGTACGATCAACATCGTAGATGATGCAAAGGGTGCACAGGACGGAAGTAAATATATTGCAGCTATTAATAGAGATGCATGTGCACAGGGACCATCACAGGATGTCAGCAATAAACTGAGTGCGGGAAGTACCTACGTTGTATCTGCATGGGTAAAATATGACGCAAAAGATGCTGTTGACAGCAAATCTTTTAATATGACGATCCAGAATGGACCAGATTATAAATACCGTAAAGTAATCAAGAGTGCAACAGCAAAGAAAGGTGAATGGACACAGATCACAGGAGAATATAAAATGCCGGATGATGCGATCACCAACCAGAACTATATTTTCTTTGAAACAGGCTGGGTACCGTCACCGGATAAGACGAAAGATCTGATGGATTTTTATGTGGATAATGTCACTGTAAAAGAGAAGGTTGTAGATAAAGAACCGGCTGAATCAGGAGAACACGATTACAATGGTTCAGATCTTGATCTGGTATGGCAGTGGAATCACAATCCAAATAACAATAACTGGTCGTTGACAGACAGGGCAGGCTGGCTTCGTCTGACAACAGGAAGTAAAGCAACAAGTATATTAAATGCAAGAAATACACTGACACAGAGAACATATGGACCGACCTGTTCCGGTAAGATCAAAATGGATATCTCCGGAATGAAAAATGGAGATTATGCAGGACTTGCAGCATTCTCTTATAACTATGGTTATATTGCAGTGAAAAAAGAGGGTACCGCTGCAAAACTTGTCATGGTAGATGCACATAATAACCAGGCAGAAGATGCGGATAAGCCAAGAGTTGCAGCAAGTGTGGACTGTACATCAGATATCGTTTACCTGAAAGAAGATTTTGACTTTGCAGGTGGAGATAAAGTCACATTCTATTACAGCTTTGATGGCAGCACATGGACACAGTTAGGTGATCCGATGCAGTTAAGTTATGAACTGAAACATTTTATGGGAAGTAAATTTGCAATCTTTAACTATGCAACAAAATCTACAGGCGGTTATGCAGATTTTGATTACTTCCGTGTAACAGATAAATTAACAGGAACAGATGCACCGGAAGCAAAAGACCATGCAGCATCTTTAAGCGGAACAGAAGAAATAAGTGGTGTGATCAACAGTGAGGCTACAGTAAAAGTAACAATGGATGAACTGACCGGAGAAGGTCATACAGACTTAAAAGCATCCTTATCCATTCCATCAGGCATGGATGTAAAAGATGTTACATTTAACAGTGATGCGATCACTGGTGAAACATCATGGAACTTTAAAAATGGTCATCTTGTATTACAGGCAGCAGGAAAAGACCTTACTTTTAAAGCAGCAGATAAATTATTTGCAACTGTAACATTAAAAATGACAGGTTATGCAGATAAAGATACAACGGTAAATGTCAGCGCTGATTATATTACTGCAGATAAAGGTACTGTAGAATATGATGTTAAAGCCTGCAGCTTAAAGATCAAAGAAAAATATTTAGATACAAAAGCACTTGCTAAGAAATTAGGATACAGCAATCCACTTGTAACAACTGATTTTGGTGCTGATCCATATGCAATCGTATATGATGGCAGAGTTTATGTATACATGACATCTGATGATTATGAATATGATGCAGATGGGAATGTAAAAGATAACTCCTTTGATTATATTAAAACATTGCGTATCATATCTTCTGATGATATGGTCAACTGGACAGATCACGGAGAGATTAAGGTAGCAGGAAAAGACGGAGCAGCAAAATGGGCAAATCACTCATGGGCACCGGCGATCGCCTATAAAAAGGTTGATGGAAAAGATAAGTTCTTCTTATACTTTGCAAATGATGCGTCCGGTATCGGTGTATTAGAAGCAGATACTCCGCTTGGACCATGGAAAGATCCGATTGGAAAGGCATTACTGACAAAACAAACACCGGGTTGTAAAGGTGTTGAATGGTGCTTCGATCCGGCAGTACTTGTAGATGATGATGGAAGTGCATATATCTACTTCGGCGGTGGTGTACCAAGTGGTCAGCAGAACAATCCAAAAACAGCGCGAGTTGCAAAACTTGGCGAAGATATGATCAGCATTGATGGTGAGGCAAAAGAAATTGATGCTCCATGTATGTTCGAGGATTCCGGTATTTTCAAATATGGTGATAAATATTATTACAGTTATTGTTCAAACTTTATGAGCCCGCATAAAGATGGATATCCGGGATATGGAACTATCTGCTATATGGTAAGTGACAATCCGATGGGACCATTTAAATATGCAGGTGAAGTATTTGAAAATCCACAGATCTGGTTTGGTGTAGGTGGAAATAACCATCATGCAACCTTTGTATATGAAGGGAAATCATACTTCATATACCATGCACAGACTTTATCAAAAGCACAGGAAGAAGCACAGGGACTTGCATCCGGTACATTGACAAAAGGATATCGTTCCACACATATTGATCCGATTGAATTGAATTCTGATGGAACGATTCGTCCGATTAAAGGAACTTATGAAGGTATCAGCCAGTTAAAGACGATCAATCCTTATGAGAGAATTGATGCTGAAACAGTTGCATGGAATGCAGGTATTAAGATTGCAGACTGTGCAGAAGAAGGCAAATTATTCAAAGACTTTAACAGACAGATCACAGATCTTCAGGATGGTGACTGGACATCTGTTGCCCAGGCAGCATTTGGTAACAGAGGTGCAGCAGAATTTACAGTAAAGGCAGCTTCAAAATCCGGTGGACAGATCGAGATCCATATGGACAGCCCGGAAGGAGCATTAGTTGGTACGGTAAATGTAGAAGCAACCGGAAGTGAAGATACATTTAAAGAATTCAGTTGTAAACTTGACCGTATTACAGATACACACAATGTATTCCTTGTATTTAAAGGTAAGGCAGAAAATCTGATGAATGTTGATTATTACAGCTTTGGTGAATATCAGGTCAATACAGAAGCATTAAGCAGTAAGATCGCAGAAGCAGAAAGATTACTTTCCAGTCTGACAGGAAGTGCAAAGACAGATTTAGAAAAAGCAATTGCAGAAGCAAAAGCATTATTAGAAAAAGCAGATGCAGACCAGGGTAAGATCGATAACGTATTTGACAGCTTAAGCAAGGCATACAATACAGCAAAAGCAACAATCTCAGACGGTGGTAAAAAGGATGATGATACCAAAAAACCAGATGGTAATACCCAGAAACCGACAAATGGCAGTACAGCAGGTAATACCAAGAAACCGGCAAATGGCGGTACAGCAGGTAATACCAAGACACCTTCAAAGGATTCCATGAAGAGTTATGTAGGAAAGACCTTTACGATTGGAAAGAAACTGACCTATAAAGTCACAGCCTGCAGCAAAAAAGTAAAAACAGTAACCGTTATCGGCTCTAAGAAGCAGTTAAAGAGCATTACGATCCCGGCAACTGTGACTTACCAGAAGATGAAGTTTAAAGTAACAGAAATTTCAAAGAATGCATTTAAGAAGCAGAAGAAGCTGACAAAAGTTACAATCGGAAAGAATGTTACTAAGATAGGTGCAAATGCCTTCTATGGTGATAAGAAACTTTCAAAAGTAACAATAAAAGGTAAAAAACTTAAGAAAATTGGAAAGAATGCGTTTAAGAAAATTAAAAAATCAGCAACCTTTAAAGTTCCAAAGGGAAAAGCAAAGGCTTACAAGAATATGCTGAAAAAAGCAAAGACATCCAGTTACAAAGTCAAATAAATGACAAATTGAAAATGAAAAGCCGCGCTTACCCTTTGCGCGGTTTTTCTTATATCCGGTTTATTATATTTTCAGACACTTATCCTTGTATCTATGGTATAATGAGAGAAATGATTTTATTGTGCATGGAAAGTGGAAGGAATAGGAAACGGACATGGAGAAAATCAGAATGAGTATGGACAACATAGGGCTAAAGCAAAAGATTGCAATTCTGATCATCGTATGTGTATTTGTTCCGTTGATCACGACAAACAGCTTTATTTTCTGGAATATGAAAAAACGAAGTGACAGTGAGCAGCAGAAAACATTAGAGAACAGTATAAATGCGATCGTGTATGAATTTCAGAACGCAGTAGCTGAGCAGACTTCCATTGCAGATTATCTGTGCAGGGATGCAAGACTCAAAAATTTCTTAGGAACATCTTATCAGTCAGAATCAGATTATTATAGTGCATATACACGCTTGCAGAGAGCAGATGTCATCCAGTATTATTATACAGGGCAGTCTGCCTATGGGATCACAGTCTGCACAGATAACCGGACGATCACAAATGGTTCATATTTTGTGAAGAGTGATACGGTAGGAGATGCCGACTGGTATCAGGCATTTAAAAACAGCAGACAGCAGGTCATGTTATACAGTTTTTATGAAGATGGTAAAAAATCCGGTGGATATATCGAAAAGGGCAGACATCTTGTCTGGATTCGTAAGATTGAAGGAAATACCAATGATTTTGTAATGATGGATTTTAATTATGATAAGCTGTTAAAAAAGATCCAGATGGAAAGCGGTAGTGCAGACTGTTATATCTGTACGGATGATACCATACTTTTTTCTACAACAGAGAAAAATTCGCAGAAAAAGCAGATGAAGAATTGGTCAGATTCTTTTCTCAAAGAATGCAAAAAAGAAACAGAGTTAGAATCTTATGGAAAAAAGTTTTTCTTTGTACTGACAGAGGATCATCATGGTTTGTCGGAAGTCCTGAATAGTCAGAGATACGGATTATTACTCTTATATATTATGAATCTGCTTCTTCCATGTGTGGTCTTGTATTTATTTTATCATTCCTTACATGACAGGATTGCATTGACACAGCATTGTATGGATCAGGTCAAGGAAGGGACTTATGAAGTCATTCACTGTGAAGAAGGCAGCGATGAAGTCGGCAGCATGATCCGCAGTTATAATCTGATGATCATGCGTATCCGGGAATTAATCGAAGTGGTATATAAAAATAAAGAGAAACAGCAGAATCTTGAACTTTCCAAAAAGCAGGCAGAATTAAATGCCTTACAGAGCCAGTTAAATCCGCATTTTATCTTTAATGCCCTAGAGAGTATAAGAATGCACAGTGTATTGAAAAAAGAGATGGAAACGGCAAAGATCCTTGAAAATTTTGCTGTTTTGATGAGGAAAAATATCCAGTGGAGTCAGGATTTTGTAACGGTTGATGAAGAATGTGAAAATGTCCGGAGGTATTTAGAAATTCAAAAGTACCGGTTTGGTGACAGGCTTGAATTCTCTCTTTGCATACAGGATTCCGCCAGAAGGTATTATATCCCACGTTTTGTATTGATCACATTTGTGGAAAATGCCTGTGTGCATGGAATTGAGCAGAGTATCAATGGCGGGCAGATCACAGTGGTTGCCTCAGAAGATGGAGAAGATCTGTATTTTGAGATACTTGACAGCGGCAGCGGTATGGAAGAAGAACAATTAGAAAAGCTTCAGAAAACCGTATCACAGATAGATATCAGTTATATCCAGACGGCAAAAAAGAGTATCGGGATCGCAAATACCGTTTTAAGATTAAGGCAATATTATCAGGATAAAGTACAGATTGAGATCAGCAGTGAAATCGATGAGGGAACGGAGATCTGTATCCGTATGCCAAATCACAGAGAACAGTCATAAAACCAGATAGAAATGGGGGGAATGTATGTGATAAAAGTTTTACTTGTGGACGATGAACAGTATATCAGAGAAGGGCTAAGGCAGTTAGTAGACTGGGAAGAATATGGATATGAGATCATCGGTGAAGCGGGAAATGGAGTAGATGCTATTGCTATTTTAGAGGAAAGTCAGGTAGATGTCGTGTTTGTGGATATCCGTATGCCGAAGATGACAGGGCTTGAACTGATCGAGTATGTACAGGAAAAACTGCACCGTAATATACAGTTTGTAATTTTAACCGGATATGCGGATTTTGAATATGCCAGAATGGCAATCTGTATGCAGGTAAAAAATTATATGTTAAAACCGATCCAGAAAGAAGAATTATCCGATATCCTCCATAAATTAAACAAAGAACATCAGATCATGCAGGTAAAGGAACAGGAGCATTATTTCTTTGCTGTTTCAGCTGTAGTGCATGGAAAATATACCGAAGATGACTTAGAAACCGTATATAGCCATGTGGTTCCATCGAATCAGTGGAAGTATGTCAGCATCGAATGTATGGATGCAGATTCTCAGCTAAAACCAGAGGAACAGGAAATGGTGTCCTATTTACAGGCGATCCTTACAGAATTTTGCGGACATGGAGTACCGATCATGGAAACAGAAGAAGAAATAAGCGGAGCTGCACTGCTTTTAATACCGGAAATGTATCAGAAAAATAACCAGACAGAGGCAGAATTTTTAGATGCACTCCAAAGGCGGATGAGCCATCATTTTTCACAGACGTTTCAGGTATATGCAGGCAGTCAGGAAAATTCGCTTGAGGATATCAGAAAGTCTTTCCGGTCAGTGCGGGTAAGCCGTTGTCTTTATGGGTTGAGTAAAGATAAGAATAAGGTATTTTATGAAGATGCAGCAGGAAGAAAGACATCATTTGAAATATCGGAAAGTGATATTGATACACTTTTATCGGCTGTAAGAGAAAACGACAGGGAAAAGATCGAGGCAGCAGCCCAGAAGGTATTTGCCGGGATCAGAAACAGTGAGATGAATCTTGAAATGATCAGTGCAAGTATCTATCATATTTTATACCGTCTGATGGAAATGGTAAAAGAATTTGATGATGAAACGAACCAGCAGGAGATTTTTGAATATATCGGCAATGAATCTTTCCATCATCTTGTAATGATGGGCAGACCGGAAGAAATTACCGATTTTTTTGCAGATTATGCAGGTTATTTTGCACAGGTACGCAGTCGGGAAAACCGGAATATCTTAGATAAAATCGATGCTTATGTCAAAGAACATTATATGGAAAAGATCAGCCTGCGTTCTTTAGGAGAAATGTTTTATATCAACAATGTTTACTTAGGACAGCTATATAAAAAGCGGTATCAGATCGTATTCCGGGATTATCTGAACCAGCTTCGTTTAGAGAAGGCAAAAGAATTATTAGAAGATACAGATACGAGGATCTATCGTATTGCAGAAGAAACCGGATTTGGCAAAGCAGATTATTTTATCAATAAATTTGTACAAGTATATGGGATCACACCGAATCAGTATCGTATGAAGTTTAAAAAGTCCGGCAGGGGGAATTAGCATATGAACAGAAGAAGGAAAATTGGTATTGCATTGGGGATCATAGTCATTATCACGACGGGATGTATCTGGTATATGGTCAGTGCGCAGCAGAAGGAAGTCAAAGTTTTTACAGCAACGCTGGCTTTTCCGGGAAGTGAATTGGAAGCGGATAATTATATGGAAGATAAGATTGCCGAACTTACAGGAGCAAGAGCAGAAGTAACATGGTTAGATGGGCAGAATCCATCTGATCTTGTAAAAAGTATGATCGTATCGGGGGAATATCCTGATTTTATTCAGGGAAGTGATGCTACAAAGGAGTTGTTGGATGCAGGGGCATTTATTCCGCTTGAGGATTATTTAGATGACTATCCGAATCTTAAAAATTATATGACAGATGAACAGTGGGAATCCTACCGTAAAGAAGACGGACATATCTATTTTATTCCATCTTATGGGGTGATCCGTGGGCATGATACGAAAGTAATGAAATCGGGAGAGGCATTCTGGATACAGAAACGAGTGCTGGAATGGGCAGGTTACCCTAAATTGCAGACACTTGATGACTATTTTGATCTTATCTGTGATTATCGGAAAGAACATCCTAAGACGGACGGAAAAGATACGATCGGATTTGAGATCTTATGTGATGACTGGCGGTATTTCTGTCTGGAAAATCCACCGATGTTTTTAGCCGGATACCCAAATGACGGCTGTGCGGTCATTGATCGAAAAACGCAGACAGCGAAAGTCTATGATACGATACCGGAAGCAAAGCAGTACTATAAGAAACTAAGCAGCATATACGAACAAGGTGTGATCGATCCGGAAACCTTTATGCTCTCTTATGATCAGTATATAGAAAAAATCAAGCAGGGAAATGTACTTGGCATGGTAGATCAATATTGGGAGATCCAGGGTGCACAAAACAGCCTGTATGCAAATGGAAAAGAGGAATATACTTATGTGCCATTCCCAATTACCGCATCAGAAGATATCAAGCCTGATTATAACTGTATAGAATACAACTTGCAGACAGGGGAGGGAATCGGAATCTCTACTTCCTGTCAGGACGTAGAGGGTGCCTTACAGTTCTTAAACGATCTGCTTTCGGACGAAGTGATGAAACTCCGCTACTGGGGAGAAGAAGGCAGAGATTACGAAGTGGGTGAAAATGGTGTATTTTACCGCACCAAAGAGCAGCGGGATAACTGGGACAATGATGATTATCTCAAGCAGAACAGTTGTACATATGAATATTTTCCAACGTACGAGGGAATGCTTCCGGATGGAATCAATACCGTACTTCCGAGAGAACAGCCGGGTGAATATTATGCGTCCTTATCAGCATATGATAAGAAGGTCTTAGATGCTTATGGTTATCAGATATGGTCAGACTTTTTAGGAGAAGAAAGAGAAGGTGATCCATGGTATCCGATCTATCCTAGTGCAGAAGACTGGGGAATGGATACGGAATATGGAAAAGCCAAAGAAGATATGAAACTTCTCAAAAAAGAATGGCTGCCGAAACTTATCATGACATCGCCGGACGAATTTGATGCAGCATGGGATCATTATGTGGATATGTATAACAGTACGATCAATGTTAAAGCGTATGAGAAACAGCTGGATATTGAAATCCAAAACCGTATGAAAAACCGTATAAAATGATAAATTTTATGAGTTGACAAATCAATTTTTTATGCATATAATGACCTTATTCTTGTGGTCATTATGATCATAATAATATAAAGAACACAGGCTGTGATAAGAGAAAGTACTGTTGAATCTGTGCTTCTTATTTTGCATTTCTCGTTGTCAACTTAGAAGCTTCTTTGGGAAAAAACTGGTTGTATACAGCTTTTTTGCCGCGCTGCTGCTGTTTGGCATTATTACGGGAACGCTGATTACACCGGAGGAGCTCACTGTCAACTACATTGTGTTCATGATGACAGCGCCGCTGCTGTTTACCGCCAGAACGGCGGTCATGAACGGGCTGATTCTGAGCAGTATGCTGCTCTATATCGGACTTTCTTTCTTTGCGCAGCACAACCCAATTCTATCCAAAAACCTAGTGGATGTTATTCTGTACGGGGTGCTGAGTATGCTTCTGACTGCCACGACGATGCGAACAAAGCTCCAGAGAATCCTGTACCATAAGGAAATGGAAACGTTGGAAGTCAGCAAGCGCGAATCGCAGGAACGAATCCTGAATTACGAGAGATTCCTCACGGACATGGTTCGGTATGCCGCTTCAGAAGAAAATCCGGACAAAGTACTGAATCAACTGGTGGAGTATATCGGACAGCGTGTGACCGCCGATCGAGCGTACATCTTTGAACAGAATGACCGCGGAACATTTGACAACACCTACGAGTGGTGCAAAGCGGGCGTACCCCAAGAAAAAGATAACTTGCAGGATGTGCCGTATGAAGGCGTCATTGAAACATGGTTTGCACAATATCAAGAATCCAACAATGTCATCATCCATGACATTGAAGAATGCAAAAAAACAAGCGAAGCCATCTATGAACGGCTGAAATCTCAGGGTGTCAATATCCTTGTGACAGAGCCAATCAAAATCAACGGCAAGATGGTCGGATTCTACGGTGTGGACAATCCTCCCGAAGAGAAACTGCATGAGATCTCGAATCAGATAAATATGATCGAGTTTATGATCTCTTTTATGATAAGACTACGCAATAATGCAGATGTACTGGAGCACAGTGCATTATATGACCAGCTCACAGATTGTAAAAACAGAAAAGCACTGGATTGGGCGTACACAGAAAAGCTGGAGAAGTACTTTCCCCTGGCGGTTGTCATGTGCGACCTAAATGGCCTAAAGGAAATAAATGACCAAAAGGGACATGACGCCGGTGATAAATTCATTGTGCAGACCGCACAGACGCTGAAATCTGTGTTCGGAGAGCGTCATGTGTATCGGATTGGCGGAGATGAGTTCGTTGCGGTTCTGCCAAACATCACACATCCGACGTTTCAGAAACTACTGGAAACGGCAAAAAGCCAACTGGGTGCTACCGCGTCCCTCGGTACGACGATAAGCGGCACAAAGGACACGGATTTTGAGTCGCTTCTGAAAGCCGCAGATGCGGAAATGTATGAAAACAAGAAGCAATACTACATCGTGACAGGAAAAGAGCAGAGAAGGCACAGCTTGTGAGAGGGAAAGACCGTGAACCTGATAATTGAATTATAAAAAAAGGAGAGTGACACATGGCGACACTCAGCGACATTTCAAAGCAGCTCGGAGTTTCTGTCGCAACGGTTTCAAATGCTCTCACAGGCAAAGGAAGAATGCGCGAGGAGCTTC
>OJNH01002281.1_pt1 | contig 13608 bp, 13 predicted proteins | sample 1597361 | NCBI WGS metagenome assembly OJNH01 (sample SAMEA2452136, study PRJEB22498) | human gut metagenome | biome: human feces; feature: human gut; material: feces | place: Australia | collected 2012
AAATTATTTTTTTATTATTCATATCCAACATACTACATTTTAAAAAGTATTACAATAAACAACTTCCATCTTGTGGGAAAGTTGCCGTACAGCAACCATACGGGATTACTTCTACGGAAAAACTTCATAGAAACCGAAACATGCACATACGCCTCACGATAGCCGTACAATCAGCCTTCCCACAAAACAGAATCATTTAAGATATTTACTTATATCATTTAGATGATACACTACAAATACCCGGTGTACAATAAGTGCTACTTTGCGAATCATAACATTGAATCTTTCTGCCCTGCTTTTGTTTACCGTCCAATAAGATCCAACAAGTTTCCCCATCGGGTACACCAATAGTTCCATAACCTCCTTCATCACCAGCCAACGCCTCCGCATTCGCCAACAACAAGTCACTTTCACTCACTCCATTGTACGCATCATAAGTGCGATACCCGGCGTAGGCCGACATGCCCAACACCACTGCGCCCAACAAGGGCATAAAGATTTTTTTCTTCATCATATTAATTTTTTAATGATACCCTTTACAGGTCTTACGGCTATACGCTTCGGGCCGCCACCTGTGTGGGATTCGGCACAAAGGAAATACAGAATTTTCATAAGCCAACATCTACAAGCGTCTTTTTTCGTCTGCAATTTTGAAGACACCCATCTACACGGCGTTTCATTCTTATTATCAATAAATTAAGACTATCGTCTACATTGCATCTACAAAGTATCTACAGAACGTCTACACGATTTTCATGCTGAATTTTATGTTCTATTCTTTCATTCCAAGCCATAACGGATCTTGAAAAGCGAGAAACAAAGGTCAGAAAAGGTATGAAACAGTCATGGAATATTGCTTCTGACCGGATAGAGACACTCCTGACCACACACGCTAATACTCCGACTGATTCAACGACATGCCGATCCACGCCCTTCAGCCTGCAGATGGACCAAAATACATCATTAATGGCATTTCTTCTGACAGGATAGCGGACATTCTACATGGATGTTGCCACAACCTCTTCTACAGATCCTTATGAGAAGTATATACCAGGCAGATACGTCCGGAAGTATCACTGACCACATCAAAAGGCATGGATTTCAACGCCAGACGGGTAGAATATTTTATGTTTCTTATTTTAGTCTTGCTGCACCCCAGTTTTTCACATAGTCCGGATTGAAACAACTCATTGAACTTTTCCAATGACAAAGCATGATCTTCCTTACGTAACAAGGCATCCAGAAACACGGCAACGCGAGGAGGGATCTTGACCACATCGCCTTCATAAGACACATATCCATCGGACATATTGACCAATAAAGAAGAGAAAACGGAAGGCGACGGCTCTCGGGCAGATGCACCGGAGCCTTCTTCATCCGTTAATTTTAAAAGTTCCAAACGGCCAACCAGAGAACGCCAGAAAATAACAGCGGTCAGCACCAACAGGCCGATCATGGAAACACAAAAAGCATACAGCAGCTTAAGATGAAGCCCGTCCACCCGGCAATCTTCCGTAAGCGTCAGGTTATGACGCAACGGATAATCATGCCATTCTTTCAGCATAAGGAAAAAAAATATAAATTCACACAGCCACAACACGCCCCATAAAGCCGGGGCCTGCATCAGTTTTAAAACCGGTTTGCTTAATCTTATCATAATTTGACGAATTGATTATTACCAGAATTTTTGTTTACCATTCTCATATTCGAATATACGTTCGTCCACACCGCGCGAACGGTTCCTGAGCAACAAGAGAGCATCGAGTGGTATGTCGCGGTAGAGAAGCGAATCCGACTGCGCCACCTTCACCCCGGCTGACTTCCACTCACCACCGTCACACACGAACAGTTCGTATGTGTCGCCAGGACGGACAAAGTTATCGCGGTGACGTGGAGTGTAAGCCACACTGCCCACGGCTTTCTTCACACCTAAATCCAATCCTACCCAACCGTCGTAGAGTGTAGGATACGAAGTCGTCAGATCGCCGTCCATAGCCTTAAAATAAGACCATTCGCCGTATGCTCCACGCTCAGGACCGATTATGCGGCCCTGCAAGGCAGAACCGTCGGGAGCACGGAACGACACTTCCGCCACATTGCAGTAACCCTTGTATGGGCCAAAATAGCGGACATAACGGTAACGCTTCGTCGTGTCAGTACGAACCACCGTGCAGAGGCGGGACGGAGTCTCGTCGATGAGATAAAGCGTATCACGGTGGAGAAAGTCGGGCGTGTCGCTGCCTTCAAAAACACCACCGACCATGCGTCCGAGGTAAAATTCGCCGATCATGCCGAACTTGCTCAACAACACGACATCCCCTTTACGGTTTCCAGGAGAATGAAAAGTCAAAGCCCCGGTTTCCTTATCCATTACAAAAGGATGGGACACAGTATGCATGCTCTCTGAGGTTTCATCATAAACGGCCAGACAATATACCGTACCTCCATGACAGTCAGGAAAACAGGCCTCGCGGCCGTCATAGGCTATACAAGCCACCGGTTTCCACTCCAGGCGAGTTGACATGCAAAGGTAAAGAGGATTTCCCTTTTCCACGGGAACTGTCAGCCTGCTGTCCGGAACGCGTACAGCAAAGGTTTTCTTCCCGGCATACACTTTGGTGACATCCTCAAAACAGGGATAACCGAACCGGGGATGGCGGCTTCCAGGAGTCCCGGGAATACTCTCGGCCAAAGAGCGGTTCAGACTGAAACGCTGTCGGAATACCTTGCCATACACGTCACCGTAGTCTTCGGGTTTACCGAGACGCTGGCGCCAATAAAACAGCGAGAACCACCACGTCTTCCCATGAGGATCCACAAAGAAGTTCCAATAATGGGCCACGTTGTTGTCGCCACGCAAAGGCAGTTCCTCCACACCGCAGGGAATACCCAAGGCACGGAACACGTAAACAGCCATGTGACAGAGGTCTAAACAACTGCCGGACTTCCATTCAACGATTTGCGGCCCGATATGCACCTCACTGCCCATCTGCCCCGTAAAACGGTAAGGCGATTTGAAAAGACTGTCAAGCAGGATATCAGCCGCATAGGCCGGGTCTTCTATCCTCGGATCATCAAGATGCCGTTCAATGGCTGGCATGAACTCATAATAGAGTTTCTCACGCCAAGGCTCCAGCTTTTCGTTGCCTACACGGTAAGGCAATATGTACTCACAAAACTGGGCGAACGAAATATTCTTTCCCCACGGCTGTTCACGCCATACCTTGAATGCCCATTCTATATTACGCACCAGATAGCCGGGATCAATATAGGTATCTTTCTTCCAGCTGACTTTACGTACACCAGACGTGCCATACAGGCTGAAAGCGGAATCCATCGCCTGCTGGTAACTGTAGCGACCGGTAGCAAACAGTCCGTAGGCCGTATACAACCCGCGCATGTCGGCACTGTCCACCCCCGTATGATAACCCAAATTGTCTATCAGGAAAAGGGCTGCCGCGTGCTTCAGGCTGTCTCCTTCATACATTTTCAGCACAGCTTCCAGACCGGGATTGGCTTCCAATATGGTCGACCGGACCTTTTCCACATCATAGTTATCAGCCTTTTTCGGCAAGCTTAACAACAGACCTGCTGACGTGCATGCCACCACACTCATTCCCAAATACCATATCTTATGGTTTCTCTTTTCTCTTTTCATATATTTATTTTTATGGATTTTATGATATATACGAATGAAAAGCAGATTTCACGCAAAAAAAACACCAATCTTAACACATATTAACAATCAAACAACTATAGAACGGCACTGCAATATCTCTTTTTAATAATAGTTTGTTAAAAATGAGCCAAACCCAATCGGGTTTGGCCGTAAATAAAATGTGTTCTTTGAAAAGTCTGTCAATAAAAAGTGTATCTTCTTCAGTCCCAGACACGTAAAAAATCGTTCAGGCATGTAAGGCAGACATCACCGCCACCGCACACCAGGCCACGACCTTGCGGAACATGCCTGTGAGCAGGAGCAGCCCGAGGCACAGAGACACACGGACCATGCCAAGGGATAGTCGGCCACAAAGCCGTTCCAGCCCCATACGCGGAAATATTCCGACAGTTTCAACGACGTGCCGTAAGGATCCACGCCTTTCAGCCAACCGGAGACTACAAAGCACATAGCCAACAGCAGGGAAGGGATATGACGGAGGATGGGTTTCATTTTATTCTCGTTTGCCTAATTTTTCTTCCAGAATTTGCCAGAACAGTTTCTCTATTTTTTCATTTTCCAATGGGTTGCCGACCAGTAGTACATAACCATTAGAATCCAATAAAAATGTATGTAATTCCGGATTCGATGGAATATGTCTATTATTTCTATTAAACACCCCCAATGTATCTACATAAATTGGAATAGAAGGTGGAATCGTTTTCATCGTGATATAAAACGATTTCCAATCTTTTTGTAAAGGAGTAAATATAAAAAAAACATTTAACCCCTCGGGATAATTATAACCTATCTTTTGAAGGAAATCGTCCCAAATATACATTCCTTTCAACGCACAAGACGAACATTTTGTAGAATCAGAAAATACAACAAAATTTAGTGCTTCATTGTTTGACTTGAAAGATAATGTATCATTTCCATACCACCAACAAAGCATACTATCCACAGGCAACATTATCGGACGTGACTGCATAATAACAATATCTTCTTTCAGTTTTTTTCTTTCAAACTCACATGAACATAATAAATTTAACGCAAGAAATATAGCCATAAATATCACGACTTCCTTTTCCAAATATTTCATGTCATCTTAAAACGATAAAAAATTGTTTCATCACCATCATATCTGTATCCATAGATGTATTCCGAATCTATACAAAATCCATTCACCGCTACTGGTAATATATATTTTGCAATCTTATTCCCATTCCAATCAAAACAAAGTACGGTGTTTAACTGTTGCGTTCCCTCTCTAAAGCTCCTGCATAAATCTGTTGAATACAGAAAGGCTATCAGATTATCTGATACTGCCATCTTTGTTAATCCAACTATATTTTTCCCTGAGTCTAAAGCATATCTATTCATGTTTCGTGCTTCTTTTATCTGAGGTACATGATTAAATGGAGATACATACATTCTATATAATTTCCTATCTTTTATTTCATAAATCTCAAAAATATCGGAATAAATAACATGAAGGACAAATTTGGATTGTTTCTGACTGGATTTTATTTGGGATTGAAACACTACTCCCCGATAAATTCCATTAATCTCATCAGGTATATCAAAAGGATAATCAAAACCACAATGGACGATTTGTCCTAAACTATCTAACATCCCAAAACGTCCATCCGAGACCCCCCCTACAGCAATTTTCCATTTTCCCATCATAATCATATGAAAAGGACGAAAATCCCGTGTATAAGGATAAGGGACTTTCTTTATTTGTAATTCTGTACTATCCAACACTTCTTTTATGGGAACATAATTAACCTCTTGTTTCACCTCATCCAAGAAAACAAGTGCAGAATCATTAATTGAAAATCCTGCTCCCAACCTGATATATTCATTCCGCCCTTTTCCTCTATTTCCCCATTTTCTTAACAAACTACCATTTTTCACATCTATAAAAGAAAAGAATTGTTCATCATCCCCGTGCTTTGTAATTATTATGTGACCAAATATATCTATCGCCGTAATAATTCCTGATGGAGAATTCTTATCCGAATAAATACTATCAAAATCTACAATATTTTTCACTACTTCAAAAGAATCAATCTCTTCCGAATCAGGTTGCCTACAAGAAGCACATAGAGAAATAACGCAAATAATACTCCAATATATATTTTTCATAATTCCAATATTATATCAAATCAAACAGTTCTTAAAAGATGGACACCCTAAGGAATCCATCTTATTTACATTTACTTGTTAAGGCCATTCTGCGTTTGGTCTCGACTTGTCTTTCTTAGGATCCGTAGGATGAAGTGCAATACAAGTGATATCCGATTTTATACAATCATCCACATTTGGTTATTCTGGCACAGCCAACGCCTCCGCATTCGCCAACAACAAATCACTCTCATTCACTCCATTGCACGCATCATAAGTGCGATACCCTGCGTAGGCCGACATGCCCAACACCACTGCGCCCAACAAGGGCATAAGATTTTTTTCTTCATCATATAATTTAATTTTTTAATGATACCCTTTACAGGTCTTACGGCTATACGCTTCGGGCCGCCACCTGTGTGGGATTCGGCACAAAGGAAATACGGAAATCACTTCAATTTATGGAAAAATACCACATGATTACTTTCTTCGGTCAGTCCTTTGTCTCGGAACAGAGAAAGGTCATACATTTCTTCTATATTCAATATGTCCAATGCCGGACAAATCGAATAAAAAGCCCCGTCATAAACACCATAAGGAGCAGATATATAAGGATATTTAGCAGAAAAATTCTCATAAATCCTCATCAACCGATTCTTTCCGTCAGATTCGGCCTTATACACGTAAGTACCAATGCCATGCCCTTCCTCAAACAGAGCAAAAGTCAGGTACACAGAACCATTATATTCTTCATAACTTCCCAAATACCGTACTACATTTTTATTGGATGTCCGGTCAGACAAATCTACCAAGGACGCTCCTTGCTCGATTTGTTCCTTAGTATTGAACTCAAACTGACAGTAAGGTTCAAATTCGGTTCTGCTTAGCCTGTAAATGGTATAGTCAAAAGGACGAAGTACATAATATCCACCATTAAAAGTACCACTAAATGGTGTGAAGTTTTCAAAGGTTATCCCCTCATTATTCTCAAATGGGGAAAACATATCCATATATTCCGACTTGACATAATTGAACACCACAAAATCATACTGTTTCTCATTGGATTTTTCTGAAGAAAGAAACATCAATTCATCATCTATAACCTCAAAATGCTGATACCAGTCATCTAAATCTATCTTATCTACAAAATCAGCGTTCCAATCATACACCAAAATACGTTTTTGTGCCCGTGACAATACGTACACGAAAGAATCTTTGACACAAAAATCCTCTACAGACAAATATTCTCCGGCACCGCGTCCCTGCTTATCTATCTTTGTAATGAACTTGCCGTCATGCTGAAACAAAAGAATTCTTCCTTTATCCTGCACGGCTATCACTGACGAATCAACTTTCATTTTTTCAACATTGCCTAATAAAGCATTTTCGTTAGTCTCCAACATGACATAATCATAACTAGAAAAGAAATGCTCTATACTGTCTCTTTGCTGTACATCTACTGAAAAAGTCGGCACAGTACTTGAATGTTCGCTGCAAGCAAACAAAAAGAATAAAACGCAAATGAATCCTATTTTTACAAAACTAAAAGCTCTCATAATATATCCTTTTTAGGGATTGGCATTAAACAAAGTATCAATGCCAATCCATTCAACATTTGGACAATGACATTGATTTATATTTTCTCATATATATCAATACATTCCACCATGGTACAACACATTGTTCCTCCTTTTGAACAAATGACTTCGCCATCAAACTCTACATAACCGTTTGCTCCCGCTTCCAGAATCGTACCACCTAACAATTTCACCTTCCTTTTTGCACCGACATATACACGACCTGTACGGGTACTACGATTACAATCACACCCCATAAACTCCTCTATAGCCAACGCCTCCGCATTCGCCAACAACAAAAATCTATTCAAAGGCATAGTCTAACACATGAAAATCATTATCCATGGGGGTACGGAATATGACTCGCTTATTGATTGGGTCATAGACCATCTCTGACGCAATAATGTCTATACTAATTTTCCTGACAGGATTTCCATCATAATCATAGACTTCTATGGAAGATGTTCCTGAAAGCTCTGATGTCCGTACGTCTCTTTGGGATAAAAGATAAATATAGTCTCGACATATTACATCTGTATAATATACGTCTTTCCTGTTTTTGTCATCACCTTCACCCTGCATAATTAATCCGGGAATCACATGATGGGAATCTGACAAAAATGAAATCATAAAACGATCGATGCGTTGAAAAGCAAAAACTGCATGATCATCTGTCACGCCATACGAAAAATCACGTAAGAGCGCATTCCTGTTTTCATCACTATCAGAAAAACTGAGTGAATCCACGGATGCCAATGTTTCAATATCCGCAATTTTCCATGACACTTCCTTTGGACTATGCGTGATATATGCAAAAGCAGAAGATGAAACAGGCTTTACGGAGTTTAAAGGGATTTGGGCAACCAGGTCTTTCTTTTTTTGAATGGCATACAGGCTGTCCTTCTTTACTACATCATAAATACCCAATCGCACATTGTCAATAACTGTGTATACGCTCTCGTCCCTTGGTATCAGATGGGGGGAGATCCATTCATTTTCCCCGTTTCCTGTGCGACCGAACTCACCGATCACTTGAAAATTCGTAGTATTGAACACGTAATAAGACGGATGGTCTCCACGATTCCTGCAAATCAGAATGGTGTCAATGATATTCCATTCTTTTATATCCATGACTTCCTTTATTATCACTGGATAAGTATTTAATGAAACGATGGAATCAAACTCCAGGGAATTGGATTTTTCTTCCCAATCTGATGCTGCATTCTTATGGTTACATGACACGAGAACGGCCACAAATGATAAATACATTACAATTTTCTTCATAAATCATACGTCATTATGCTTCATGCTCTTACACGTTGAAGAACATGAAACTTGATTTCAAAAAAACAAATCAAACACAAGAACCTGAAGGATTATAACCATTACTTTAATTAAAACCTCCTTCATCATCGGCCAACGCCTCCGCATCAGCCAACAACAAATCACTCTCATTCACTCCATTGTACGCATCATAAGTGCGATACCCGGCGTAGGCCGACATACCCGACACCACTGCGCCCGACAAAGGCATAAAGGTTTTCTTCATCATATATTTAATTTTTAAATTACACTTTACTAAACTATATTTAAATTACCTTAGACACTCTTCCAGCCAGAGCTTCAGGGTTCGTTTCAAGTTTCACAAACGACAGGCTGTCATATATATCAGAATAATCAGGAATGGAATGCTCGTCCATATTTTCAAGAGAAAGACATGGAAGAGATTCATCTTCAAGATCGTATTCTCCTGACAACGAATCATTCTTTGGTGGATGAGAACAAAATGCGAAAAGCAACCAGCCTCCGCCTATAACAAGATATTTCTTTATATTTACTTTCATTTTAATTTTATTACAGTCGGCTGAGTCACATAAAAAAACTTCCACCGACAATGTTTTACAATAGTATTTACCATCAGATTACAGGCATAACTTAACCCCACAATGATCGATTGACAATAATCGCATCACAAATTTGCATTCATAGCAATGTGTCCATAAAATCTCCATCTTAACCATACGGTTCCTGTTCAGGCCGGGCGTGTATTATGATTTCTCTATCCGCAGTCATAAACAGAAAAAGGATTATATAACAGACTGCAGGATCTCACCGCAATCATACTTATACATCATTTCTTCCTCACTCATGCCGGAGAACACATAAACATACCGGTTCTGATAAATGAAAAACGAGGAAGCCATAAAAGGCAACTTAAGACAAAGGAGCGGACGGCCCGACCAATCAAAAAACTGTAACTCGGATGTCCCCATACCCGTCAGATAATCAATGGCAGACACATCATGATACAGAGCCACAAAATAATCATCATAAGACAAAATATTACCATAATACTCATGGCGCAACTTCTTGGGGCGACGGTCCACCTCATCCACATTATCCAATTCGGTTCCCACGCAAAGCGTTTTACTGCTATCTGTTTTCAAAGAATACAAATTAATCTGATTCAACCGTAAGAGGCCTTCGGCCACCATCATACGATTACGGCTCACACAACGAACAGCTGACAGGGTATTAATATCCTCTTTTATACGCATCCGGTTAAGATTTCCTATATGATCGATTTCATGCTCCACACCGTCCACATATAAGCTTCTGACATATCCTACAAAGTCATTATCTTTTAAAAAATAAAACGACGTATCCGATAAACTTACCACAAAATTCAGATTATCGTACTGTTCAAATCTTTTCTCCTGTAAACAGACCAGCCGGTTCCGTTCGATGGTTTTCGTCAAATTGCATCTGTACCATGTCTTTTTCGGAGGGCACCAGAAATCGCATAACAGGGCTGTATCCGTCTGCATGACCATTTCCGAACAGGGCAGGCTGACAAATTCATTATCGCCATGCCCCTTTGCTAAGAAATGACCTAAAAAACGGTTATTGTTCAAGGAATAGACTTTCCAAAAATATTCGCCATTCATCATCTTGAAAATCATCAGTGTGTCTATGGAAAAGACATCCACACAGCCGGCCAGATCAAGAGATAATGGACGGATGGCTTCCAACTCCACTTCCTTGGGAAAGGCATCAATAAAATTCACTTCGTTACACAGAAGCTTTTGTTCGTCACTAGAAGAAGAACATCCCGCAACGATTAAAAGAGAAGTAACTATCCAAGACAAATTTTTCATGCTGACTTATAATTTAATGATTATGATAACCATGGAAACTGTTTTCATAGCTTAAAACGATACATATACATGATTTCACGTTTCTCATCTGCTATGACATACGAATAATAATACGGTGCGACATAACCCATCACCCGTAAACCTTTTGGCACGCTTACATCTCCGAGGAGCACACCGTCTTTATATATTTGCAGACCGTCTGTCAACTTGGTTCCTCCTTTCTGGTAAGAACGGAACAACAAACCGGTTTCGTCCACATACTCCAACCAGGTATAATAGCCTTTGGTCTGTTTTTCACTCATATAATACTTCGACATCACCTCAAAATCATTGATTTTTACATAATCAGAACTCATGTCTTTCCCAGAAAAGCCATAACATTCCAATTCCTCATAAGAATGATTATAATGATACAATAAGCTGTCCGCCTGATAAGAAACATAGAAATCACCATTTTTAGAGATGTCAAATGTCACATCCGAAAAAAGAACTTTATTCAATGAATTGACTTTATAACTTTCGGGAAAGCCTACAGCCAAAAGCCTTCCAAATTTTTTATTCTCCAAATCCATCTCCAATATATTCGCATTTTTCTCCAGATGCATATCTGTTGTGGGTATATAACCACAATCCAAAGAAGATAATTCTGCATTAAAATAAATAGTATTACCGTATGAACGACATATCAGATTCTCATATCTACGACTATAAGAATACGGATCATTATAACGCTCACTGAAACTTCCTCCTGCATTCTTGCTTCGATCATACAAAACTCTTAGATAATCTTTCATTAATATATCCTTATCATAAAGAGAATATGAACCGTTATAATCCAAAAGGACAAGATCTCCATTATCTAAAAACACATGGGAAGCAATACGCCCAACGGAAGTCTCACTCTTTGCACGCCCCTGTCCTAACTTCTTATCAATCATATGACCTCGCAAATCATAACAGTACAGCTCACATAAACAACGATCCAACACATAAAAGATATTATCACGCAAACCGGATTCCACAACAAAAGATGTTGTGACAGGATCCAACGGTATACTATCCAAATTCAACTTTTGATAAGATATATCGGCTCGTGAGCTGGCTTCCTGATAAAAATTTCCTTTCTCTTTTCTGTTAACGCACCCTTGCAATACAAAAGCAAGTGAAAACATAATCAATAACTTTTTTTTCATATATCTTCTTTCTATTTTTATCACCATAAAGATAGGATGAAAACTTACATTTTCCGTTTGTCTTATGTAACAAATATTTGTGATAATGTAATATCCATGTCACTTTTATTCCTCACCGATCTGATCACTCAGCAAAAGACTGTCCCTTATCAAACGTCTCTTCTGTGTTCAATTCAAATCTACGATAAGAAACAAATGCTGAATCCTTTAAGGTATATATCTTAATTTAATCAAAAGGATGAATCCGTCCTCGGTTCAGAACAGCATTTTTCTCTATCACAAAAAGCAAAAACTACCCCCAGGAACAATAGTATTTTTAATAAAATCGTCCTTCTCATCTTTTTAATTTTTTATGTAAAAACAAGTCTTATTAGCCGAAGAACAAAGGCAGAACATACATATATAAAACGGTCATTTTCCTTCCATTTCTTTCATGCATTAATTTTATAGCTTTTATGATGTATACGAACGAGACGTAGATTTCACGCAAAAAAGCATCAGCTTTTAATATAAGTTAACAATCGGAAATTATGAAACAATCCAGAGATATCATTTAGTACACTCTTTACAAAGTTGATTTTAAGATCTTACACAAAAGGCCATAAATACAGATTAAACTTCAACCGGGATTGACTGTTCAGGAAAAAACCAGACCGTCCGGATATTGGAATATCCGATTTAATTTGCTAAATTCGCAATAGAATCAAAATCCAATTAATTATGGGCAAGCTATATCCGGTTGGAGTACAGAATTTTGAAGGCCTGATTCACGACGGCTATGTGTACGTAGACAAGACGGCACTCGTTTATCAACTGTTTAATACAAACAAATATTATTTACTGAGTCGTCCGCGACGATTCGGAAAAAGTCTGCTTCTGTCAACCATTGAGGCATATGCACAGGGAAAGAAGGAACTTTTCAAGGGGCTGACGCTGGAAAAACTGGAAAAGGACTGGACGGTCTATCCGGTATTGCATCTGGACCTGAACACACAGAAATACGACTCACCGGAATCGCTCACCGGTATCCTGAATGATAATCTATGTATTTGGGAAAACAAATATGGGGCACGCGAAAGCGAAACAAGCCTGTCTCTACGTTTCCAGGGCATTATCCGCCGGGCCTGCGAACAGACGGTGCGACGGGTCGTGATCCTCATTGACGAATACGACAAACCTATGCTTCAGGCTATCGGCAACGAAGCCTTGCAAAACGAGTACCGCGGTATGCTGAAAGCTTTCTACGGCGCCCTGAAGTCCATGGACGGATGTATCCGATTCGCCTTGCTGACGGGAGTCACCAAGTTCGGCAAGGTCAGTGTTTTCAGCGACCTGAATAATCTGATGGACATATCCATGGATGACCATTATGCCGAAATCTGCGGTATCAGTGAGAAGGAAATGCACGCGTATTTTGAGGAAGACATTCACGAACTGGCCTCTGCCACGGGGATAAGTTACGAAGAAACCTGCAAGGAACTGAAAACCAATTACGACGGCTATCATTTCACGGAAAACGCAACCGGCATGTACAATCCTTTCAGCCTGCTGAACACCTTTGCGAAGAAAAAATTCGGCAGCTACTGGTTTGAAACGGGAACACCGACTTATCTGGTCGAGCTGCTCAAACTGCACCACTACCCGATCGAAGAACTGGAGCACATCGTCACCAGTCAGCCGGTACTGGACAGCATCGACACGGCTTCCACGGATCCCATCCCCGTCATCTACCAGAGCGGTTACCTGACCATCAAGGGGTATAACAGGATGTTTGAGAACTACACGCTGGGCTTCCCCAACCGGGAGGTGGAACAGGGGTTCTTCAGGTTCCTGCTGCCCAACTACGCTGCCGTGAGCGTCAGCAAGTCGCCCTACCAGATCCAGTGTTTCGT
>OJNH01002304.1_pt1 | contig 13528 bp, 6 predicted proteins | sample 1597361 | NCBI WGS metagenome assembly OJNH01 (sample SAMEA2452136, study PRJEB22498) | human gut metagenome | biome: human feces; feature: human gut; material: feces | place: Australia | collected 2012
ACATAACCGGCTTCGGGCTTCAGTCTGGTGCCGTGGCATTTGGGGCAAAGGGTTTTACCGCGATAACGCGCCAGCATTACACGGTACTGTATCTTGTACTGGTTCTCCTGCAACATCTTGAAGAAGGCGTTGATGCCCTCGAAGTAGCGGGTTCCTTCCCACAGCATGCGGCGTTGCCCGTCCGTCAGTTCGTAATAGGGCGTGAAAATGGGGAAGCCGGCTTTCTCCGCGCCGCGTACCACCATGTCTTTCCATTCGCCCATTTTCTCTCCGCGCCAGCACACTACGGCGCCGTCGTATACGGAGAGGGAGCGGTTGGGGACAACAAGATGCTCGTCGATGCCAATGACACGTCCGAAGCCTTCGCATTCCGGACATGCCCCGATGGGGGAGTTGAACGAGAACATTTGGTCGTTGGGCTCTTCAAACGTTATGCCGTCCGCCTCGAATTTGGTGCTGAAACGGTAGAGGCTGGTCGTGCCGTCCGGTTGGTAGAAACGCAGCAGGCAGGCTCCGTCACCCTCGTACATGGCGGTTTCGGCAGAGTCGGTAAGGCGGCTGATGGCATCTTTGTCGCCGGAAACCGTCATGCGGTCTACCAAGAGGAATACGGTATCGCCGTCTTTGGGGCGGTACTCGTCGATGCGTACCATCTCTCCGTTTACTTCCAGACGGTTGAAGCCCTGCTTCATGTCTATTTCCAGTTGCTGCTGCAAAGTACGTCCTTCACGAAGTAATATCGGGGTGAGCACGGTGTAGCGTGTTCCCTCGGGCTGCTCCAGCATGCAGTTCACGATGTCCTCGGTGGAATGTTTCTTTACCTCTTGTCCGCTGACTGGGCTGAATGTCCGTCCCACACGGGCATAGAGCAGGCGCAGGTATTCGTAAATCTCGGTCGATGTACCTACGGTCGAGCGGGGATTGCGACTGTTTACTTTCTGTTCAATAGCAATCGCAGGAGGGATACCTTTGATGAAATCACATTCCGGCTTGCTCATTCGTCCCAAAAACTGCCGGGCATAACTGCTGAGACTTTCGACATAGCGTCTTTGCCCTTCGGCGTAAAGTGTATCGAATGCCAGTGATGATTTGCCCGAACCCGAAAGTCCGGTGATAACGACAAGTTTGTTTCGTGGAATATCTACATCAATGTTTTTCAGGTTGTTAACTCTGGCTCCTTTGATCGATATGAAGTTATTTTCTGACATATAATGTTCCTTTCTATAGATGGTCGGCAAAGTTAGCGATTTTATCGGCAGGACGTAGCAGGAAGCGACTTGTCCGACAGGTTAAGATATGTTATAATTTGAAATAAGTCATGACCGGTTGTTAATAAAAGCAGTAATTTAGTCACGACATTAAGTCTTGAAAATAAAAGAATTGGCTTATGAAACGTATTCGGGTTATTTCCTGTTTAGTCATTCTTCTTTTTGCATATAACCTCCCTATACGGAGCATAGACAAAACAAAGAATTTGGAAGTCTTGGCCGATAGTGCCCGGCATTTGTTAGGAAAAAGTGGATTTGTACCGGTGAATACCGCATGGATGCAGTTAGCACGGGATTTAAATGATTCTATTCAAATGGAAGCGGCTTATTCCGAACTGTTCGACCATTATTATCGGTTGGGCGAAGTGGATAGTTTGAGAATTGTGGGATATGAGTTGATGGACTGGTATACAAGGCGTAATAAAAAGGATGAACGTTATCAGTTGTGGCGTCATTACATTCAACGATTGACCGAAAATGGAAAACAAGACGAAGCGATAGCGGAAACAGAACTGCTGAGTAAAGATGCAGAGAAGAATAACAGCCGTTACGGTGAAATGGGTATCGGATATAATCATCGGGTATTCAGTAATAACGTCAAACTCTGTATTGAATATTATAACAATGCTCTTAAGATTTTTGAGGAAGCCAAATACTACGAAGATGCCTACGTGGTTTGCTTGAATATTGTGCAGACTTACCTTGCCCGACAAGAGTATGAAAACGTGCATTCATACCTCGATCGGTTAGAAAAGATTGCCACGGAAATAAAGACATCGGGAAAAGAGTTGCGTGCTCCTCTTTATATGCGTTTTTTACAGTTTCGTGTCATCGCTACTCTTGCCGGTAAGGGAGAAAATGCTGCCGGAAAATACTTGCATGAGACTGATGAGTTTTATTTGAAACATCCGGATTGCACGGCAAAAGATGCATGGTTCGGATACAAAATCATGTGTTACCGAACCATGGGAAAGGTTGACGATGTTTTGTCTTATCTGGATTCTTTGCAAAACTACCACAAGTCTATCGGGGCCTGTTATCCTTCCAATTTGTTGTTTAAAGCACAATGTCTTGAGTCTATGAGACGGTTTAAGGAAGCCTGTAAAGCCTATACTTACTATAATCAGGTGAATGATTCTGTCCGTTCGGTAGAACTGGACGATAAATTAAGCAAATATACGATTCAGTTTGATGTAGACAAACTACAAATGGAGAAGTTGGAGTTGAGTGCCGAAGTCAACCGGAACCGTTTGATTGCCGTTCTTACGGGAAGTACCTGTATTCTGATTCTGTTGATCATCCTTTCCTATTTTTATATCCGGACATTGGCAATGAATAAGAAGCTCGATGCGGCCAATAAGGCTGTAGTAAAAGCCAGTCGGATAAAAAGCTCTTTTATACAGCATATTACACATGAAATTCGTACCCCTCTGAATTCTATTGTTGGTTTTTCTTCGTTAATAGCTGCCGGTGGTGTGAGCGAAGAGGAGAATAGGGAATATGCCGCACAGATAGAAAGCAGTAATGCTTATCTGCTCGATCTGGTAAATAATGTGGTGGATATAGCCGATATGGATTCTCTGACGGAGGACATGCCTAAACGTTCTTTTGATGTGGATACCTGTTGCAAGGAGTGTGTTTCTGAAATACTTCCGTCCGTCAAAGAGGGGGTCGAATTGCAATACGTTCCTTCTTTGGCACCGGTAATGATGTTGGCTGTTTATCCGTGGGTGAAACGGGTACTCCTTGCTTTGCTTGCTAATGCCGGAAAATTTACGGAAACCGGTATCATCCGCCTGTCTTATACGGAGGATAAACAGAAACGGCTCGTCCGTTTTATAGTCGAAGATACCGGACCAGGCATTGACGCGCAGTATAAAGAATCCATTTTCGAACGGTTCGTCAAGGTTGATAATTTTACTCCGGGCACAGGGCTGGGGCTTGCCGTCGCCCGTCAGATTATGGATATTGTAGACGGAAAAATATATCTGGATACGACTTATCTGGATGGAGCACGTTTTGTAGTGGAATGGCCTGTCGGATAGTTGGAGATAATTCAGATTGTATTATCTTTGCGGTCATATACATAGATTGAGAATAAACATATGAATCTGAAAACCTTTACTATTTTGTTGGCCTTACTCCTTGCAGTAGGAGTGAAGGCACAGACGCCGGGCAATGCCCATCCGAAACGTGAGTTTCGCGCTGCGTGGATACAGACTGTCAACGGACAATTTAAAGGAATGTCTACTGAAAAAATAAAGCAGACGCTTGTTGGACAACTGAACTCTTTGCAGGGTGCCGGTATTAATGCGATTATCTTTCAAGTACGCCCGGAAGCCGATGCTTTGTATGCTTCACAATTGGAACCTTGGAGCCGTTTTCTGACAGGAATACAAGGTCAGGCGCCTTCTCCTTATTGGGATCCTATGCAGTTTATGATTGATGAATGTCATAAACGTGGGATGGAATTTCATGCATGGATTAATCCTTATCGGACGAAAACCAATCAGAATAACGATTTGGCTGCCAATCATGTTTATAACATTCATCCGGAGTGGTTTGTTACTTATGGCAATCAGTTGTATTTTGATCCGGCTTTGCCCGAAAGCCGTAAACACATTTGTATGGTGATTACCGATATTGTTTCCCGTTATGATGTGGATGCGATTCATATGGATGATTATTTTTATCCTTATCCGATTTCCGGTAAGGATTTTCCGGATGATGCCAGTTTTGCCCGTTATGGCGGTGGCTTTTCAAACAAGGCCGACTGGCGTCGCAGCAATGTCAATATTCTGATAAAGAAGATTCATGAGACGATCCGTGAGATAAAGCCGTGGGTGAAATTCGGTATCAGTCCTTTTGGTATTTACCGGAATGAAAGCAGTGACCCGCTTGGAAGTAAAACGAACGGTTTGCAGAATTATGACGATCTGTATGCAGATGTTCTTCTTTGGGCACGTCAAGGTTGGGTTGACTATAATATACCGCAGATTTATTGGGAAGTAGGACATCCGCGTGCCGATTATGAAACATTGGTCAAATGGTGGGCAAAGAATACGGAAAACCGGCCTCTGTTTATCGGGCAGTCTGTGATGAATACCGTTCAGCATGCCGATCCTGATAATTCTTCAATCAATCAGTTACCGCGTAAGATGGCTTTGCAACGTGCCTATCAGACGATTGGCGGAAGTTGCCAATGGCCGGCCAGTGCTGTAATAGAAAATGCCGGAAAATATCGTGATGCTTTGGTACAGGAATATCACAAATATCCCGCGCTTGTTCCTGTTTTTGATTTTATGGATAATAAAGCACCTGATAAAGTGCGTAAGGTAAAGAAGGTATGGACCGCCGACGGCTATCTGCTTTTCTGGACTGCTCCGAAAGCAGAGGATGAAATGGACAAAGCTGTTCAGTATGTGGTTTATCGCTTTGATAACAAAGAAGATGTTGATCTTGAAGATCCTTCCCATATTGTAGCTGTTACTCGTAATAATTTCTACAAGATGCCTTATGAAAACGGTAAGACTAAATATCGCTATGTCGTAACAGCACTCGACCGCTTGCATAACGAATCTAAATCGGTAAGCAAAAAAGTAAAACTCTAATAAAGGGAGATCGAAAAAGGGAGATGGGAGAATGGAGATGGGAGAAGTGCTATGCAACATGATAGCGCAGCCACTTCTCCCATTTCCATTCTCCCTTTATTACCCGTGTAGTTCCAGTATAAACCGGCTTCCCTTTGTATAACTATTATCCAATGTCAGACTGCCGTTCATCTTTGTGGCAATAAGTGAGCAAATGGGTAACCCCAATCCGTCACCCAGAGTGAGGTCTTTTACTTCCGTGAAAGGTTTGAAGATTGTTTCTTGTTGCTCTGCCGGAATGCCTGTACCGGTATCCGTTACGATAAACTGATGGGTATGTGCACCGCGTTTTTTAAAGTCGAGACTGATACGTCCTTCTTCCGTATAGTAGGCGGCATTTTGCAACAGATGGAGAAGGATGCGTTCCAATTGTTCTTTATTTGCTTTTACTTGTAGTTTGGGTGCATTTACTGAAGTCGTAATGTCTGCTTTTATATTGTTTTTAGCCTTCTCCATTATTTCTTCACAGAAAGTATTTGCGTTGATTTCGTTCATTTCATAAGGTTCGGTTAAAGAACTCTCAAGAGAAGAGAGTTCTTGAATGTCGTCACTGAATTTCTTCAATGCTCCTACTTGAGTCTGTATCTGCCGGGACTGTTGCGCTGCTATCGCGGACAAACCGTTTGCCGAGGCCGACAGGGTATTCAAGGTCGGTTCCATTTGCGAAGATATATTTTGGATAAATTGAGTCTTCAATTCGTTGTGTTCATTGGCTATTTGAATGTTCTTTTTTAGTTTTCGGTTGCCAGCCATGAAACGTAGCAATACGAATGCTAAAAGTACCAATGCGGCGACGAGAATGGCTGCGAGGGTACAAAGTCCTATGATAACATACTGTTTGGTCGATAGTGTATCATCTTTATCTTGTATCGTTTGCAGGCTTTCATCATATTTTCTTTTCAATACATTCAGTTCATCTTGGGCGGTAAGTGCTTTTACCGAATCTGTCCATACAATATAGTTTTCGTAGGTACGTCCCATCAGTGCAGCATTATTTGCTTTACGGGCTATGGATATCAGATTTTTATAACATTCGTCCACCTTCTCATAGTTTTTCTTTTCTTTGTATTGGAGGATGAGCTTCCGAAAACATGCATCTCCTTGTGTATTCAGTCCGAAAGTGTAATAGTAATTGGTCTTTGTATAAAGAAGATTTTCATTGATCGAATCGTTTTTAGCAAGCTTGGCTGTTTCTTCCAACTTGTCGAGTTGGAGTTTGGCTTGTGCAGGATTTTTCAGTGCAATATACATTTGCAGACGCTCTTTGGTGATTAGAAAACGCAGGTCGTACAGCGTTTTTTTAGTTTTCTGCTCGCCGGCCCAGACCAGTTGATCCATGCTACGGCAGAGTTCGAACCCTTCTTTGTAGAAATTTTCCCGGATATAGAGCCCGTTGGCTTTTATGCCGCATTCGATGGCTTGTGGATAGTCTTCCCGGGCAGCAAATGCTTCATAGGCTTTCTTGAAAAGATAGCGTGCTTTGATATAATCTTTCTGACTCAGACTGTTTTGAGCTTGTTCTTTTAACTCTTGTCCTCTGTTTGGAGTTGTTTGCGCTTGAGAGAGTACATTGAAACAGAGCATTATGGCAATGATGACTATGGGTGTTTTCATCTTTATATTGTTTGTTTATAACCGACACAAAAATAGGATAAATATATTATTTAAGGCAGGAAAACGAATTAAAAAACAGGATTATCTGTAATTACAGATAATCCTGATGATGCTTTGTTAATATTTAAAGCTGCTTCCTCCTAAAAATTCCCTTAACAAAGAGGTTGGTGGAATTTCTTTATCTTGTACGGGAGTGAAATATTTTATGAATTTTAATAACCGGTACGCTTCACAATATTCCGGACAATTTCGTGGTACTCCCATAAGGATAGGCTCGGCATGAAGCCTCAGTACTGCAAATTCAAAAAGTAGGGCGGAATTGAACATTACGTCGGCATTTTCCTGATAAGGGAATATCCATTTATCTTCGCCGGCACGTACACTGGGCCAACGAGAGATTGTTTCCTGCGCCGAATATCCGCGATAATTAAAATCACGAATGATGCGCCGTAGCAGGCGGTTGTCTGTCGTAGGAATCCAGTTATGGTCATCCAGTGAAATGGTGGTCAGTGCCGATACATATATTTTGAATTTATTCTCACTCGGAATATGCGGAGTCAGTTCCGGATTGAGTGCGTGAATACCTTCCAATATTAAAATGGTATGTTCGTCTATTTTTAGCTTGTCCCCTTTGTACTCCTTTTTTCCGATGTTGAAGTTGAATCGCGGCAACTCGACTTCTTCTCCGCGGAGTAATGCTTGAAGTTGCCGGTTGAACAGATCCAGATCGAGGGCGTATAAGGATTCATAGTCATAGTTTCCATTTTCATCGCGGGGAGTTTCTTCGCGGTCAACAAAGTAATTGTCCAATGAAATCGGATAAGGCTTTAAGCCGTTTGTCATCAGTTGGATAGAGAGACGCTTGCTGAAAGTGGTCTTTCCCGACGAAGACGGTCCGGCTATCAGTACTAATTTTATACGGTCACCGTTTTCTCCACGATGGAAGATCGTATCGGCTATTTGGGCAATTTTCTTTTCTTGCAGTGCTTCTGCTACATTGATCAGGTCGGTGGCATGTCCTTCTTCACAGGCCATGTTAAAGTCACCGGCATTGTTCAGTCCCATGATGTTGCTCCAGTTCAGATACTCTTTAAATACGTCGAGCATTTTTTCCTGCTTTACTACTTCTTCGAGTATTTCCGGATTTTCTTTGTTGGGAATACGTAATAGCAGTCCATCGTAATATTTTACCAGATCGAACAATTTGATAAAACCGGTACTGGGTAACAGATTCCCATAATAATAATCGATGGTATCACCTAACGTATAATAATAGGTGTATAATGAACCGGAGGTTTCCAGTAATTTAACCTTGTCATTCATCCCGTGCTCGCTGAAAATGCGTACGGCTTCCGCAGTATGGCATTCGATACGGTGGTAGGGAATGTTTTCGGCAATAATCTCCTGCATCCTTTTTTTGATGAGCGATACATCTTCCAATGTGATGGCACGGCCGATGCGGAGGTTACAGAAGTATCCTTTTGATACGGGATGCTCCACGAAAAGTTTACCATCGGGAAACAATTCGCTGACAGCTTTGTATAATACAAAGCAAAGCGAACGCACATAGGTGCGCATTCCGGAAGAATCTCTTACATCGAGAAAGTCTACATCTTTGTTGTTATAGACACGGAAGTTGAGACCTTCGGAACGATTATTTACCTTGGCGCTAACAACCTGATAGGGAAAATTAAGATTAAAACCGTAATAAATATCCAAAAGTGAACTGCCAATAGGGAATTCTTTAGAAATATTATTATTTTTGCAATATATTTGTAACATCTGTTTCATTTTGGCTTTTTAAGGGGTTAAAATAGAATTGGATAAATATAGACATAATCGGTTAGAGAACAAACAACTATTAAAATAATTATAGATGGAATATTCTTTTTATGATTTTTTAAAGCTCATCGGTTCATTAGGGCTTTTCCTTTATGGAATGAAAATAATGAGCGAGGGCTTACAAAAAGTCGCAGGTGACAGATTACGAAGTATTCTGACAGCAATGACCACCAATCGGGTAACAGGCGTTTTAACAGGAGTGCTAATAACCGCCCTTATCCAATCCTCGTCGGCAACAACAGTAATGGTGGTTAGTTTCGTAAATGCCGGGTTGTTGACTCTAACCGAGTCTATCAGTGTGATTATGGGAGCTAATATCGGTACTACGGTTACTGCCTGGATCATTTCCATATTTGGTTTTAAAGTCGATATGTCTGCTTTTGCTCTCCCGCTTCTGGCCATTGCACTTCCACTTATCTTTTCCGGAAAAAGTAACCGCAAGTCTGTCGGTGAATTTATTTTTGGCTTTTCTTTCCTTTTCATGGGACTTGCTTATTTAAAAAGTAATGCTCCCGATCTGAATGCTAACCCCGATATGTTGGCTTTTGTACAGAATTATACGGATATGGGTTTTTTCTCTGTGCTCCTGTTCCTTTTTATCGGTACGATATTGACAATGATTGTACAGGCTTCTGCGGCAACCATGGCTATTACTTTGATAATGTGTGCTAATGGTTGGATTAGTCTCGAACTTGGAGCGGCATTGGTGTTGGGTGAGAATATCGGTACTACTATTACCGCTAATCTGGCTGCTCTTACTGCCAATTCGCAGGCCAAACGGGCAGCGTTGGCGCACTTGGTATTCAATGTGTTCGGCGTTATCTGGGTATTGATTATTTTCCATCCGTTTATGACTTTTGTTAATTGGGTAGTCGATACTTTCTTCCATCCGGGAAGCGCAGAAGTCGCTATCTCTTATAAGTTGTCCGCTTTCCACTCTATCTTTAATATCTGTAACGTATGTATCCTGATATGGGGAGTGAAACTGATCGAACGCACGGTATGCGCACTAATCCGGCCGAAGGAGGAAGACGAAGAACCCCGCCTGCGGTTTATCACCGGCGGTATGCTTTCCACAGCGGAACTTTCTATCCTGCAGGCACGCAAGGAAATCCACTTGTTTGCAGAACGTACCCACCGTATGTTCGGAATGGTGCAGGACTTGATGCATACCGAAAAGGACGATGACTTTAACAAGCTGTTCAGCCGTGTAGAAAAGTACGAGAACATCAGCGACAACATGGAACTTGAAATAGCCAATTATCTGAATCAGGTATCCGAAGGCCGCTTAAGTTCTGAAAGTAAGTTGCAGATACGTGCCATGCTGCGCGAAGTGACGGAAATCGAAAGTATCGGTGACAGCTGTTACAACCTGGCACGCACCATCAACCGGAAACGCCAGACGAATCAGGACTTTACCGAAAAGCAATACGAGCACATCCACTTCATGATGAAGCTGACCGACGATGCCCTCGCGCAAATGATTGTGGTGGTAGAGAAACCGGAACACCAAAGCATTGATATCAACAAGTCTTTCAACATCGAAAACGAAATCAATAACTACCGTAACCAACTGAAAAATCAGAATATTCTGGATGTCAACAACAAGGAATATGATTATCAGATGGGAGTCTATTATATGGATATTATCGCCGAATGTGAGAAACTGGGCGACTATGTAGTGAATGTGGTAGAAGCCAGCAGTGATGTAAAAGAGAAGAAAGCCTCTTAAATAAAGAGGAACTCAATCAAAGAAATGGATAGTCAATTTTATGCTGCAACGCATAAATTGGCTATCCATTTCTTTTTTATTTCCACACAGACAAAACAACTCATGTCCGTTTACAAGGACACTCACACTTTACAAAGACATTACATTTTTCACAGACATTAACAATTACATTTCTTTTCCGTGAAGTTCCCGTTAAGCTTTTACTGCGCCTATTGCAGGTCTTTTTTTTGCATATACATTTGCGCCAAAATACACAGGGGCCTATGTTTAGTACCATTTTCCAATGACCGGACAAAGGCATTCCAAAAGAAAACCAAATCTCTAATTTAAAGCAAAAGAAATGAAAATTAAAAAAGTATTGATGGGAGTTGCACTGGCAGCAATGTGTTTAATGAGCGCACAAGCGCAACGCCGCAATGAGATTCAAGTTCCCAATCTGAACGGGTACACTACTTTAAAATGTGACTTTCACATGCACAGTGTTTTTTCGGACGGTCTGGTATGGCCTACCGTACGTGTAGACGAAGCATATCGAGAAGGACTGGATGCCATTTCTCTGACAGAACATATAGAGTACCGCCCGCACAAAAAAGACATTATAGCAGATCATAACCGCTCTTATGAACTGTCTCAGAAGCAGGCGAAGAAGTTAGGAATACTTCTAATCAGAGGCAGTGAAATCACCCGTTCCATGCCTCCGGGACATTTTAATGCAATCTTCCTGAACGACTCCAATCCATTGGAACAAAAGGCATATAAAGACGCTTTCAATGAGGCAAAAAAACAAGGAGCCTTTATCTTCTGGAATCATCCGGGCTGGGCACGCCAGCAGCCGGACTCCACCCTGTGGTGGCCTGAGCATACACAACTCTACAATGACGGCTGCATGCACGGCATTGAAGTAGCCAACGGTGGTCTTTTCATGCCCGAAGCCATTCAATGGTGTCTGGACAAGAATCTGACCATGATAGGAACTTCCGATATCCACCAGCCTATCCAGACAGACTATGATTTTTCAAAAGGCGAACACCGCACGATGACGTTTGTCTTTGCCAAAGAACGTTCTCCGGAAGGTATCCGTGAAGCACTCGACAATCGCCGCACTGCCGTTTATTACCGCGAACTGGTGATCGGGCGTGAAGAAATCCTCCGTCCCTTCTTTGAAAAATGCGTAGACATAAAAGAAGTGAAACGCACCGAAAAAGAAGTGACATTTTCTGTCATGAACGCTACCGATCTGGTACTGAAACTGAAAAAGACCGCACATAATCCTTCTTTGGTCTATTTCCGCGAAATGACATTGAAACCACATACGCAGCATACAATCTCTGTGAAGTTTGAAAACGGTATCAAAGGAGGTGACTGCAATTTTGAAGTTACCAACTTCATCGTAGCCCCCGATAAAGGTTTGGATTACACCATCAAACTATAAAGTTCCAGTCATCAAAGCCATGTAATATCAAGATATCCGACGGACTACATGCGGATAATCGTTTAATTTTAAATTATTACTTTATGAATCGTTACTTATCCCTAGCCTGCTGGCTGGTAGCTTTCTTCTATTTATCAAGTTGCGAAAGCTACAGTGAGCCCACCGAGAAAGCCCACCAAGCCGATCAACCGATTGTACTGACCTCCTTCTATCCCAAAGAAGGCGGAGCACGTGACAAAATTCTTCTGGACGGAAAAAACTTCGGCACCGATGTGAGTAAAATCAAAGTATATTTCAACAATGCCAGAGCCTCCGTCGTTTCATCAAGCGGAAGCCGTATTTATGCCATTGTACCGCGCCTTCCGGGCGATAATCCCCGTATCTCCGTAGTGGTCGACACCGATTCTGTCGCTTACGAAGAAACATATGCTTATCATACACAGGCATTGGTCAGCACGGTCACCGGAAACGGTGAAACGAGCTTCCTTGCCGGAACACTCTCCACCGCTCAGGTATATGGCAAATATCTTGATCTGGATGCCGAAGGCAATCTTTTCATGTCATGGCGTGACGGCGGTACATTTGGAATCGCCCGGATAAACGAACAACAGAACATTGTGACTCCGCTCATTGAAGCAGATGCCGCCAACCGTATCTTATATGCCAACGGCTTAACGGTGGACCGTGCCACCGGAATGCTGACCGCCGCACACGAATCGGTCAAAGAAGTGACGTTTACCTTCGACCCGCGTGAAGCCTGGTATCCCCGCCAGCGTAACATAAAATACTCACAGTCGGATCTGAACTCAATCGTAGATGCCGACAGATACAAGAATTTCGTCACCTTCTGCCCTTATGACGGCTATCTATATACACGATACCGTGATGGAAAGATCGCTAAAATAGATCCCAACACATTCGAAGGACACATTATCCATCAAGGTCCCAGCGGATCACAATACGGACAGGCGATTAATCCTGCGAAGCCCTGGCTTCTGTATATAACGCTTCACTCCAACGCCCCTACCGCATACAGACAAGGGATTTCGGTGCTCGACCTCCGCGATCCGGATGGAACAGGCGGATTTAAGCGTCTCAATGCTCCCGGCGGCAGCGCTTTCCGTGACGGTCCGATTGAAGATGCCCTCTTCAATTATCCCAAGGATATCAAGTTTGACAACGACGGCAATATGTTCGTAGCCGACTATGGCAACCATTGCATCCGCATGATATCTGCCGACAATATCGTCACGACAGTTGCCGGACAGCCCGGCGTCGCCGGATACAAGGACGGAGGACCGGTAGAGTCCTTATTCAAGAATCCCTGGGGAGTGGCTGTCAATGAACAGGGAGACATTTACATTGCAGACTGGGGTAATGCACGCATTCGCAAATTGGTTATCGAATAACAAAGTAAACTCACAATGAAAATCAAACAGATTTTATACTTAATGTCGTTCTGCTTATTGCTTTCGGCAACAACCTTCGCGCAGCAAGTTCAGGAATTTACCATTTCAGGAACTGTCGTGGATAAGGACAAGCTATCCATGCCCGGCGTATCGGTATACATCAAAGACAAGCCCTCCAAAGGTACCACAACCGACAATGACGGTAATTTCAAGCTGAAAGTGGTTTATGGAGACAAAATGATATTTTCTTTTATCGGCTTCAAACCGTCGGAGCATGTGGCCATCAAACCCCAAACCGACTTAACGGTCACACTGCTTGAAGACAACAATTCCCTTGATGAAGTGGTTGTCGTCGCACTGGGAAACGTTCAGCGGAAAATCAGTTCGGTAGGTGCCATTACGACGGTCAGCACTAAAGATATCCAGTCCCCCTCCCCTTCCATCAGTAACTTGTTGGGAGGCAGGGCAGCCGGTGTCATTTCCTTGCAGAGCAGTGGCGAGCCCGGTCAGAATATCGCCGATTTCTGGGTACGTGGTATCGGTACGTTCGGAGCCAACAGCAGTGCCCTTGTACTGATTGA
>OJNH01002308.1_pt1 | contig 13504 bp, 13 predicted proteins | sample 1597361 | NCBI WGS metagenome assembly OJNH01 (sample SAMEA2452136, study PRJEB22498) | human gut metagenome | biome: human feces; feature: human gut; material: feces | place: Australia | collected 2012
GACGAAGTGAGAATAATGTCTTCGGCGGGAATATTCTGTGTAATGTATTCCAGGTAAGCTTCATTCTCATAAGGTTCCAGAACAACAGCAAAGTCATTTCCCAGACGGGAATCCTAAAGGAGAATAACTGGGCTGGAAGTGATGTGGCAGAAGCAGATCGTGAAAAGTTCAGATTAAACTCAACCGGTAATCAGGTAAATGAATTTGCCATTACACTGGATCTGCATGCCGGAGATCAGTTTCAGGTCATTCCAGACTGGAACTGGAGTGGACAGAAAATTCTACATTGCAGCGCTGGCGTTACCTGTTGCAGGGGTTCTGGTTTTTCAGGTGATTCCCATAGTATTCATGATTCTGATCGCATTCACTAATTATGGAGGAGATATCGTTCCTCCCAAACTGGTTGATTGGATCGGGATAGGTAATTTCACCAAGATACTGGCACTTTCTGATATCAAGAACACCTTTTTCAAAATACTGGGATGGAACCTGATATGGGCGGTTGCTTCCACTTTCCTGAATTATTTTGGTGGACTGGGGCTTGCACTGCTGCTGAACAAGGAGTGTGTGAAAGGCAAAAAGTTCTGGCGGGCATTAAGTTCATGTTCTCTTACGGAGGACCAATCAATTACTATATTACATCGGCAGGGGGCAATGCAGTAGGATTTCTGGATATTGATGCAGGAATCAAAGCCAAACTGATCGGCCTGTTTGTCAATGCCTGGATCAGTATTCCTACTTCCATGTTACTGGCAACAGGTATTTTATCCAATATGAACACAGGTCTGTATGAAGCAGCCAGCATTGATGGAGCTGCCAAATGGAAACAGTTCGTTAAAATTACGCTTCCATTTGTTATCTTTTCCACTACGCCGGTGCTTATTACGAGCTTCATCGGAAACTTTAACAATTTCGGTGTGTTTTACTTCCTCAGAGGCGGTCTGTATATGGATGGCTATTTCCTCGCCAGTGATACGGACCTGCTCATTTCTCATCTGGTTATAAGTTATTTAATTTTTCAAATTTATTCCTCAGTTCATCGGACACTTCACCAATCATGCTTGCAGAAGCGGCAATCTCTTCTGTGCTGGCAGCGAGATTGCTGATTCTGCCATTGACATCATCCACAATCTCCATTAAGTGATCTGCCTCTGTTGTAAGGTGTTCAATGGCCTGAACAATCGCATCTTTATTCTTATTGCTATCCAGTGCAGTATCTTTACTGGTCTCACTTAAATGCTTGATTTCATCAGCTACGACAGCAAAGCCCTTACCAGCTTCGCCAGCTCTGGCAGCCTCGATGGAAGCATTCAAAGACAAAAGATTCGTCTGGCTTGTTATTTCCAGAATTTGATCTACCATCTCGTTAATTCGTGACAGCGACTTCAGATCTTTCATTGCCTTCTCGATTCTTTCCTCGTTTGATTTCATCTTTTCGCTATTTACATCCAAAGATTCATTCGCAACTTCTTTCATCTTCATAACATCCTGAATCAGTTCTTCACTTCGCTCACTTCCGGCTTTTACCTGTTCGCCAACCTCATCAACTAATTTTGAAATATTGCTGATTTCTTTACCAACCTGTTCGACCGCTTCCTTAGTCATGGTCGCACCTGCCACAACTTGTTCTGCCGTTGCAGCATTATCTCCGACACACTCATACAATTCGTGCGAAGTTTCCGTAATCCTCTCAGCTGATCCCAAAAGAGAGCTTGAGCAACCATTAAGCGTATCAATAATGGAAGAAAACGTATCATATAACGAATCAATTGCCGTCGCAATATGACCAATTTCACTCTTACCATTTACATATTTCTGAATTTTCTTGTCTTTACTTAAATCCAAATCTTTCAATTTCAAAATAGCTCTTTCTGCCACTTTTAATGGACTTAGACAGAATCGGATTACCACAAAAGTAAGGATTACAATCAAAAGGAATGATCCAATGCAAATTAAGCCAAGCGTTTTACGGTTCGTATTTGCTATACCAAAAATCTCATCTTCCGTATCTGTCATAACCACAGCCCAGTCACGGTTAGAAATCGCACGATACACTCCGACGGAATCATTTCCGTCTGCATCTTTGTACTCAATTTCCTGAATCTGGTTTCCATTCTTTTCTGCATTTTCAACCACCTGCAAAAGCATAGGATCCTTAATTTCTTTTGCAATCTTTTTAGAATCCTGACTGAATATGTATGTTTTTGTCTTAGTGTTTATCATCGTAAATGACGCATGTGCAAGACCTTCAACCTTTAACGAATCCAAACTTTTCTGAAGCTGTTCGCCAAATGGACCACCACCGACATAGCCAATCATTTTGTCCCCTTTATAAATTGGACAATACATAGAAAGTGTTAATTTCTGTGAAGCAGGTGAAACAATAATTCCGGCATTATACAACCGGTTTGATTCTTTCATCGCATTCTGCAGTTGTTTCAGCGCCTCCCCTTTTCTTGTAGTCATACCAACTACTTTCGGATTGTTATGAGCAATCACATGCGTATTTGGTTCTCCGGCATAAATTCCTTCCCATCCGGACAACTCTTTATAATAATTTTCTGTATACTTTTGCGCTTTTTCTACAACATCCGGTTCGTCCGGATGTTCTAATAAATTCACAATTTCGATTCCTTTACTATAAGAAATCAGCTGATTTTCTGCATTATTCACATAATCCTCAATTACCTTCTGCCTAGACTCTAAAGAAGTTTTCATATTATCCATACTGTTTTTCTTCATTACAGAGGTCATACTTCCATTTGCAAACAAAAACAATCCCAGTATACAAACAGCAGCAACAAGGGAAATGGTAATTGTAATTGTGGTACTTAACTTTTTGTTTTTCATTTTTAATCGTCCTTTCTTTTCCGATTTTTTCATTCTATCACATTCCTTTTTGTATGTATTGATTTATAACGCCGTATTATTGATATATCACGTAAAAACACACACAAAAAAATAAAAACCAGTAGTATACTTTATTGGTTATATCCATATAAGTTTCCACTGGTTCATATTTTATTCATCTTTTATTAGGACAGCGACACAATTTCCGGACATTTCTTCTGCATCAACTCAACCATACGGCTCGTTGGCTCAAAAAGAATCATTACTTTCTCTTCTTTTTCCGGAAGTCTTGTTGCAATTCCGTAAACATTCGCTTTCTCATTCATTGACGAATAATCACGAACTTCCAAGTGTCTGTACCCATCCAGTTTTGTGGACTGAATTGGAGCAATCGCATCCGCATCCTCAATTTCAATTCGAAGAATATTCTTTCGACGCTCTCCGCCTTGTATCATATCAAAGTCAAGCTGTCCATCGCAGAATACATATTCCCATTCCACACGGAATCTCGGCCAATACCAAATCAAGCCAAAGATTGCTGCTACTCCGATTAATACTAACAGATTAATTTTTGTCGATATCGAAATCAGTATCGATGCTAAAAAAACAAGAACTACTAAAATAATCAATATAATTTTTAAAGCAATGACTGACCCCGTCGTTTTCTTTTTTGCGTTCGCTTCTGCGTATGATTGTTCCATCCAATCCTCCTAGTTCTTTCGTCTATTTACATCATGCCCATGCCACCGGCACCGCCTGCTGGCATTGCTGGTGCATCTTCTTTAATATTAGCAACAACAGACTCGGTTGTCAACAAGGTAGATGCTACACTTGTTGCATTCTGCAATGCACTTCTTGTTACCTTAGCTGGGTCAAGAATACCATTATCTACCATATTTACATATTCTTCTGTCAATGCGTTAAATCCAAATCCAGGCTCCTCCGAACGAACTTTATCAATGATAACAGAACCTTCCAGACCTGCATTTTCTGCAATACGGCGAAGTGGTGCTTCCAGTGCTTTCAAAATAATGTTGGCACCGGTCTTTTCGTCTCCCTCAAGAGAAGCAGCCATTTTAGCAACTTCTTTGCTGGCATGAATGTAAGCAGAACCGCCACCTGCGATAATTCCTTCTTCTACTGCTGCTCTTGTTGCTGCCAAAGCATCTTCCATACGAAGTTTTGCTTCCTGCATTTCTGTCTCAGTTGCTGCACCAACACGTACAACGGCAACACCGCCTGCTAATTTAGCAAGTCTTTCCTGAAGTTTTTCACGGTCAAAGTCAGATGTTGTCTCTTCAATCTGATTCTTAATCTGTGCAATTCTTGCCTCGATTTCTGCTTTATCACCTTCACCATCAACAATGATAGTATTTTCTTTCTGAACTTTTACAGATTTTGCACGACCAAGCTGATCCATCGTTGTTTCTTTCAAATCCAAACCAAGTTCCTCGGAAATTACCTGACCGCCGGTAAGGATTGCAATATCTTTGAGCATTTCTTTTCTTCTGTCACCATAACCAGGAGCTTTTACAGCAACTACATTAAAGGTTCCGCGAAGTTTATTGATTACCAATGTGCTGAGAGCTTCTCCCTCTACATCCTCGGCAATAATCAAAAGTCTTGCACTTGCCTGAACAACCTGCTCAAGCAGTGGAAGGATTTCCTGAATATTAGAAATCTTTTTATCAGTAATCAAGATATACGGATTATCCAGTTCTGCTTCCATCTTATCCATGTTTGTAGCCATGTAAGCAGACAAATAACCACGGTCAAACTGCATACCTTCTACCATATCCAGTTCTGTCTTCATTGTCTTGGATTCTTCAATTGTAATAACACCGTCACCGGTTACTTTTTCCATTGCATCGGCAACCATTTCACCAACCTGCTCATCACCGGCGGAAATTGCTGCAACTTTTGCAATCTGCTCTTTACCGGAAAGTTTAGAACTCATGCTGCGAATGGAATCAACGGCTGTCTCTGTTGCCTTTTTCATTCCCTTGCGGAGAATAATCGGATTTGCTCCGGCTGCTAAGTTCTTCATTCCTTCATTAATCATAGCCTGCGCCAAAACGGTAGCTGTTGTTGTACCATCACCGGCAACATCATTTGTTTTTGTTGCTACTTCTTTTACTAACTGGGCACCCATGTTTTCAAAGGCATCCTCTAATTCAACTTCTTTTGCGATTGTTACACCGTCATTGGTAATCAACGGAGCACCAAAAGATTTATCCAAAACAACATTTCTTCCTTTTGGTCCAAGTGTTACACGAACGGTATCTGCCAGTTTATTTACACCTGCTTCCAATGCAGATCTTGCTTCTACGCCAAATTTAATTTCCTTAGCCATAATTAAATTCCTCCTATCAAATCAATCTTTACTCTACAATTGCCAAAATATCACTCTGACGAACAATTACATACTCCTCGCCATCCAATTTTACATCTGTTCCGGCATATTTGGAGTAAATCACTTTATCGCCAACTTTTACTTCCATTTTTACTTCTTTTCCATCTACAACACCACCCGGTCCAACAGCAATAATCTCTGCCTGCTGTGGTTTTTCCTGTGCCTGCCCCGGCAGTACAATACCGGATTTGGTGGTCTCTTCTGCGTCTAACTGTTTCAATACAACTCTGTCACCTAAAGGTACTAATTTCATGTTCGATTCCTCCATTTCTTATATCTTGTTAGCACTCCAATCTGATGAGTGCTAACCCATTGGCTCTATAATATGCAATAATCAAAAGAAATGCAATGCCTTATGCATTTCCATATTTCCGCATTTTGCCACTATATCTAACTTATGCTCTTTTTTTCTCGTTTATTCTTATTTTTTCATTTTTCGTAGTTCTCTTCTTCTGCAACATACACACAATGCCACTACCACTGAGAAAAAACAATGTAATCCACAGTTTCAAATTGCTGTCATCACCAGTCTCCGGACTCTTATCTTCTGTTCTTGACGATCCTTTTTCCTCATTCTCATCACTGGTTTCAGACAGTGTATCTTCAGCCTCTTCGCTGGTATCACTTGCTTCTGACTGTGTATTTACCGGATTGGAAGCGTTGCTTACAGATGGAGCATCCGTCGCACTTGCATTATTTGTTTCAGACTGTGCACCACCCTGATTTGTATTGTTTGTCTCCGTCTTTGTATTTGCGGATTTTAACTCAAGAGCGGCAACCGCATCCTCAATAGCCTTCGCCATCGCATCCACCTCTGCCTGCTCCTTAATATTTTTACCACGCACTACTGCATCTATAGCAACATTTACCGCTGTAAAGTCCTTGTACAAATTCACATCCAAAGTTTTTGCCTTGGCAATGGTCTCATCCACTGTCGTGTAATCTGCATCTTTATATGTCAATGCCTGAATTGCTGTTTCTATTGCTGCTGCCATCGCGTCTACCTCTGCCTGCTCCTTAAAGTTCTTATCCCGGTCAACGGCATCTACCGCTACAGTAACATCCGAAAAGTTCCGGTATAAATCTGCATCCAGACCTTTTACCTTGGCCAGTGCTTCATCCACCGCTGTATAATCTGCACTTCGCAATTTCAACGCTTTGATGGCTTTTTCTATCGCTTTGGCATGACCTTCCACCGTTTCCTGTTCCGTGTAATCCTTGTCATACTCAACAGCATTTACCGCATCGGTCACAGCAGAAAAATCCTCATAATCATTCTTATTCAGTGCATTTACTTTATCAATTGCTTCATTTACCGCTGTGTAATCCGCCTTTTGTACGGACTGCTGTTCATAAGTTGTATGATAAAGTCCAAAACTCATATTCTCATTTGCATTTGCATAAAACCACGTAACATCAAGCATTCCCGAATGATTAATGAATATAGACGGCTGCGCCATAAAAACCACTCCATCTTTACCAAGTAGTTTTTGCGGCAGTATTTCTGCTTTTCCTGTTGTATTGTTATAATAATACAAGCGAATATCTTCCTGCCTGATATCCTGTTCCTTATTTTGCTCATCCAGCCATTTTCCATTGGAAGACTTTGTATATTTCATGCCATTGATGGTAATCTCTGAGTTATCTATTTTTAACGGGCTGTACTCTCTCACCGTAATATACCGCATGGAACCGTCTTTGGAAAGAATCGAATATCTTGCGTCTCCTGTTTTAGATACATCTGCGAGTTCCTCAATCTTCCACCCGGATGTGCTGTCCGAACTGGTACCGATTTCCTTAATCTTTCCATTGCAGTAGTAAATTAATTTTGGCAGATCCGTTTCAACAATGGAGCCATATGTATCCGGCAGATTGACTGTATCTACATTTTTTCCATTATTTACAGCCAGTTTAACTTTGTTATTCTTAAACTCATCCGAAGAATACAAAGACACCTTATCTCTCTGTTTTACCTGATCATACATCACATCCGATACATGTGTCCCATCCACGGCCTCTTCATAAAGTACTGCAACCGAACCATTGAGCTCTGCCACTGTATGAGTGGAAATATAATTGCAGGATTCTGCAAAAACCATCGGTATTAGATTTCCCTTGGCATCGGTCTTGTTATCGTCTGAAGAAAACTTGTTCGTATCCGGATCATAATAAAGTCCCTCGATTCCATATGCGCCGTCATCATTTTTTACATCCGAACAAACAACCCATGTAATGAGTATTTTGTCTCCAAATTTAGTTACATGAGAATTATATGCACTGACATCACTTGATTCTTTTGTAACTGTGAGAATCTTATCCGAAAACCCTATGGTTGATGAATTTAAAGCACTGACCGATATTCTCATAGAACCTGCAATCTCATCCTTCGTCTCAGTCCCGTCAAACTTCTTATTTGCATCAGTCCATGTAATGATCATGTTGTTATTAAAAGTGTCATCGGTGTCTGTAAATAGAAATGGGTCCATATCCCATGTTTCATCATCCTGAATTTCCTCAGGACGACTGACGTTTGCGTACTCTTCCGAACTGCCAGACCAATATAGCTTAGCACAATCTTGTCCATCACTGTCTATATACCATGAATACAATAGCAAATCTAAGTTTGTCCCCGGTAGTTTCGCACCTTTCAATCTACAATAGTCAGGATTACCATAATGCATAAGATATACGTCTTCCTTACTTTCTGCTGCCGATACTTTGACCGGAACCGTATTGACCAACAATATGAACACTAAAACAAATACCACGAGTTTTACTGATTTGTAATTTTTCTTTTCTTTCTTCTTAACCGTTATCCGCATTAATCGTCACCTCCATCAAAACCTTCCCTTCTGTACTTGTCTGCAAACAGGGCAACAGCCTGTTTCAAGACTTCCATCTGGTTTTTTAGATAATATTCATCTTCAAACATAGCATAGTGAACACAGGCACGGACGAATATGAAGATTAATGGCGTAATCACCGTATGAGGAATACCAATCTTTGGCTCTAACTGCTTCGCATACTCCGTATACCGCTCATTGACACCCTCAAAGAATTTCTTTCCATACTCAATATACTTGGGAAGTGTGTACACTTGATACATCAAACGATACTTTTTCCCGTGCTTCTTCGCTGTCCAGTAAGGCACCTCTTCAATAAACCGTAACACATCCTTAGCATCGGTAGGTGCCTTTTCCATAAAATCATCCTCTACCTTGGTCATACAATAGGCGGTTGATTCAAGAATCAGCTCATCTATATTTTTAAAGTAACAATACAGATTGCCTGTGGTGCAGTTGCAGGCTGCGGCAAGTGCTTTAATCCCTGTACCAGTCAGTCCGTTTTCCGCATAACATTCGAAGCATTTTTCCATAATTTCCTTTTTTCGTTCATTATGCTGCTCTTTTGTCTTTTTCATATGTATCCCCTTTATTTTATCTGAGTGATTGTTCATTATTAGAATATCATAAACTGACATCAACATCAAGTTTTTTAGAAATTTAGAAAACAAAAACTGTTAGGTTGACTTAATTGCTAGAAAAATCTTTCTACGGTCACCCAATTTTCTCTCTTGCGTTGACTTGTTTATACTTTTTTCTAAATAAAGTCAACTTCTACGAGGTCTGAGTTGACCTAAATTTGTATAATTACAAATACAGTCATTTATTTTTTCGATTTTTATGACCTATTTAGCAAAATATGATTTTCCAGTCAACTTTTGTCTAAAAAATGGTTGACCGAATTTTCGATTTTGAAAAATCCAGTCAACCAGTCACAACCTAAATTAACATTACAAGAATACCAACAACAGGTACAAACACCTGATTTATTCTATCCATTGTACAAAGGCTGTTTTATCGGAACAATTATACCCTGCACTTTTATAAAACTCCATAGTTGATTCCTTTTTGGAACCTGTGAGTAACATCATTTTATAGCAGTTTACCTTTTTAGCTATTTCTTTAGCATATGCTAAACATTCCGATGCATATCCCTTTCCACGATAATCTTTATGTGTAACAACATTTTCTATAATAGCATACGGTCTTACATTTCTTGTCAAGTTAGGTATGATTACACAAACACAAGAAGATACTATTTTGTTATCCACAACTTTTATAACAATATGATGATTTCTATCCTGAACAATAGTCGACCATGTCCTATTTAATTGCTCTGTCATTTCCGGAACAGTACTTTCATGTAAATGTAAATATAATTCTAATAACCCTTTTAATTCATTTTCGTGTATTTCTCTAATCAATATAGTGCCCCTCCTTTAACTTGTATCACATTCATCATACTAAACATTGTTTTTTAATCAGCTCTATTATATCCATTGGCTTTTCAATATGCTCAAAATCTGTTTTCCTTTGTGCGGGTTGATTTATTCCTTCCTTAAGATACCAAACGGCTTGTACAACTTGCATTCCAAGCCTTTGTGCCGCCTCAAGTTCATTGCTTCCACCATCTCCCACATATAGACAGGCATCCGCCTCAACACCTAGCCTTTCTATGCATCTTTCAAATATAGCTGGATCTGGTTTTTGTATTCCTTCATCAAAAGATAAGCATACAGCATCAAAAAAAGGATACAAAATACTTTTCTTTATAACCATTGACTCTTCCGAAAAACAATTACTAATTAATCCAATCATTATTCCTTCTTTCTTTAATGCTCTTAACATTGGAATAATTTCAATATGCAGATGCTCAAAAGCCTCTTCTTTACACCAAATACGCTTTTTCAAAATATAATTCATTTTCTCTTCCGAAAAGCAATTATTTTCTCGAAGTATCTTTTCCAGTAGTTCTTCTAAAGTGATTTTTCCTGTCGTTCTATTTTTTTCTTCTGCACGCCATGTTTCTTGGAATCTTTCTTCTGCAATACCCGCATCTGACGCCATCTGAGTTCCAAAATACAATGGACTATCAAAAAGAGTTATAAGTGTTTCATACATATCAAATATTACTGCTTTTATCACTTGCATCACCTCCGTGTACATATTTGGGCAGGTTTTCGTATAATTTTCCTAATCCTTTCTCATATGCTGCAAGTTCAACATCAATATCCATTACGCCTATCCTCCATAAACAATTTCCGATTCATATATGCGCAATCACCCTTAGTCTGCGGTAATCAGCAATCCACTGACTTCCATTCCAAAGAGACTTTCTCGTTAAATCCTCAACATTTTTAATAACTTCTGTCTGCATCTTTTCCGTCATTAATTCCAAGTCAGAGGCAAAAAACTGTTTCATCCAGTTCGCTAAACCTTTTTCATTATCTTTTAATGGCGTTGGTCTGTCATAATCATATATTTTATCAATAACAAATCCGTTCTTTCTTAATAAGGCAGCAAAATACTCACTTGTTGGAAAATTAAACTTAGGACTGTATTCATATCTCAAATCCTTGCTCACTCTCATAAATGCATTCTCGATTGTTGCAATATTTCCATTAGCACCAAATTCGCATACCAATAATCCGCCTGGTTTCAATACTTTATGTATATTATTCAACAGCGCATTATGGTCTGTTATCCAATGAAAAACAGCATTTGAAAAAACAACATCAAACTGTTCTACAAATGGTAATGCCAGTGCATCACTAACTATAAATTTTATGTCAGGATACTGCTGTTGCGCCCATTTTATCATGCTTTCCGAACTGTCAACACCAATCACCACTTCTGCCAACTTCTTTAATTGTACTGTAAGAATTCCAGTTCCGCAACCAAAATCAAGAATACTTTGATTATTATTCTCAGGCACAAACTCTAAAAGTCCTTTTCCGTATTCTGCGACAAAATCATGTTTATTATCATATAAAGCTGCATTCCATTCACTCATAAATTTTCCGCCAAGAATAACTCTAATAACAACCATCATAATTATTTTCTTTATCCATTCTAATCTGCTCATTGCCATAACCCCTTTCTGCTTTTGTCACGGCAATTCTTATATTTATAGTTTTCCAATAAAATTAAAAAGACTATAAACACACTGTTATGTTCAGAAACAGTAAAATCTATAGTCTTCATCCATGCCAAGGCAAGCTCTTTATCAATTTAGGTATAATAATAAATATATTATTGTTATTTGTCAAGATTATATATTTTTGTGCTATAAACTGGAATTGTTCCTTTAATTACTATTCTTTATATTTTAGTTTTCATTTTATTTACAACATATACTGCCACAATTGTCTCAGTAATTACCATAGAATACCAGATTGCACCAGGATTCCATATCATTGGGAGTATTATAACCATAATACCGCTTATCACAATTCCTCTCATCAGCGAAACAAGCAATGATAGCTTCGTCTGCAATACTGACTGAAAATAATAGGTAGAGAATAAGTTAAATGGAAGAATCAGAAATGATAAGGCATATGCTCTTATGATTTCTGGTCCAATCTTAAGAACATTTTCTGTTGGTGTCATAAAAGTATAAATATAAAGATCAGGAAAACATATACTTAATAATGTCCAGAAAACTCCAAATCCAATACTTGTATAAATCGCATATCTCCGACACGTTTTTATTCTTTCAGGCTTTTTTGCTCCGTAATTCATAGAAATAATCGGCTGTGAAGCCTGACCTACGCTTGATGCACAGCACAACACGAATATTCTGATATTCACAATAATACCGAATATCGACAATGCATCTGTCCCCAGATATTTCATAATCTGTCTGTTGAATAAAATAGTAAGTGCTCCCGCCGCAAAATCGGTAATTCCAGTTGAAAAACCATTTTTTACTATCAAATAAATATCTTGCAGCAAATGCTGGGGGAACGCAATACTTATTGTATTTTTACAACTCACAAAACGAGTCATCATCATAAGAAATGAAATTGCACAGCCTATTGCAGTAGCAAGTCCGGCTCCTAATATTCCCATATTCATAGGAAATACAAAAATAAAATCTCCAAGGATGTTAAATAATCCTCCACTTAATACAGCAATTGTTGCCAATCCGGGATTTCCATCATTTCTTAAAAATGCAGCTATAAGCTGGTTTAATAAAAACAATGGTATAACAAATTGTATAGGTTTCAAATATGCCTGTGCCATAGAAAGTGTTAAATCGTCTGCTCCGAAAAATAAGAACAGTTTGTTATTGGAACAGCATATAAACACTTCGAGAATTACTGAAAATGATATGCCTAAAAATAAAGATGCCGTAAATATTTCATTGCTTCTGCGAACATTCTTTTCATCTGATCCACGCATTGTACTAAACAATACAGATCCACCAATACCAGCCAGCAATCCCAAACCATAAATGATATTCCATAAAGGTGCAAAAACTGCAAGTGCCGCTGGTCCGCTCGGACCATGATATTTCCCTACCATTGCAACATCCACAACAGAATAAATGCACGGAATCAATGTACCGCCGAAGGCTGCAATCAGATACTTAAAATAAATTGATTTGATGTTTCCTTTTAATATATCCATCTCTTATGCTCCTTTTCACACAAAAAAAGGATGATACTCCGGAATTTTCACGGAATACCATCCTGCCCATTGGGAATCTTCTGCGTTATTTTTTTTATATATTACCACATATTAAATAGGTTTTCCAACTGTTTATTGCAAAAGAAATGTTAAATTCATAAATATCTTTGCAAATATACCATATCTATTAATTGTACACCGCCCTCATAGATTGGGTGATTATAATTATCGGTAAAGAAATTGGGAATCTTGTGAGAACGGATAAATCCACATTTTTCATAAAATGGTATTGTCAATGGACTGTCACCTGTTCCAACCTGCAAAATAGAATATTCTTCTGCATATTTTTCTGCAAGGAAGTCCATCAGAGCTTTACCATAGCCATTTCCTTGGTTCTTAGGATCAACTGCGATATTTTTAATTTCAAGTATTCCATTATCTTCATCAGTAACGACACATTCAGCTTTTACATTACCATCTTCAAGTACATACATAGTACCCTTTTCAAGATAGCAATCAATCATATTTTCCTGTTCATCAGCTAATAACAATAATGATATAAACTGCTTTTTATTTTCATTTACTTCTCGAATTATCATATCCACTACTCCGTCAAACTGGAAGTTATCTATTTCATTAAGCCACCATGAAATTTCTAACTACCTCCAAAATCATCGTACACCAACGCAGAATCTAAGCCAATATATTGCTAGTTGCAATTATGCTACTTATATTATACATAAACACCATCTTAACGTCTTAATTT
>OJNH01002338.1_pt1 | contig 13399 bp, 9 predicted proteins | sample 1597361 | NCBI WGS metagenome assembly OJNH01 (sample SAMEA2452136, study PRJEB22498) | human gut metagenome | biome: human feces; feature: human gut; material: feces | place: Australia | collected 2012
TCTGTGCTTTACGGTTCGAATGCGATGGGTGGTGTCATTAATATTGTAACCCGTAAGATGCAGGAAGACGGCATCAAAACCCATCTGCATGCCGGATATGGCTCCTATAATACGCTTGAAACAGAATTGACCAACCGTATCCGTAAAGGTCGATTCACCAGTGTCATCTCGGGATCTTATAACCGTACTGACGGGCACCGCGCAGACATGCAGTTTGAACAGTACGGTGGATATGCCAAACTGGGATACGAAATGACTTCACACTGGAATCTGCGTGGAGATGTCAATATCACCCATTTCAATGCGTCTTATCCCGGACCGGTAAGTGCTCCGCTGCTTGACGGCGACCAACGTATTACACGCGGCATGACTTCAGCAGCAATCGATAATCATTACGGAAAAAGTAGCGGTACGGTCAGCTTCTTCTATAATTGGGGCTACCATAAAATCAATGACGGTTACACACCGTCAGCAGGTGAAACCCCTCAAGACGACAGATTCCGCTCTTCTGACAATATGATGGGAGTTTCACTTTACCAATCCACCCGTTTTTTTGAAGGAAACCGTACCACGATAGGATTTGACTGGTTCCGATATGGCGGACGTGCATGGAATGAGTACATCAGTGGCGAAAAAGCCGGTACGGAATCAGAACTAGTCGACAAACATGAAAATGAACTTGCCGGATACATTGATTTCAGACAGGATATCATTTCATGGATGACCCTCAATGCCGGTCTTCGTGCAGATCACCATTCCCGCATAGGCTTGGAATGGGTTCCTCAGGCCGGATTGGCATTCCATCTTCCACAGTCTGTCGAACTGAAAGCATCTGCATCAAAAGGTTTCCGCTATCCTATCCTGCGGGAGATGTATATGTTTCCTCCTCAGAATCCTGATCTTGAGCCGGAATCCATGTGGAATTATGAACTCGCATTATCACAACAGTTGACAGAGTACCATTTGACCTATGGCGTAAACATCTTCTATATTGATGGAAAGAACCTGATTATGACCCTTCCCAACCCGGGCGGAAGTGGTATGCTAAACCAGAATTCAGGAAAAATCAGACATGGCGGGATGGAAGCAGAAGCTGCATGGCAGATCAATTCGCATTGGGCAGTCAACACAAATTACAGTTATCTTCACATGAAGGATCCTCTTGTCGGTGCACCGGAACACAAATTATATGCCGGAGGTCAATTTTCATGGGGACGCTGGAATATCAATACCGGACTGCAATATATCAACGGACTGTACACCAGTACCAGTCCTGAAAAAACAGAAAGCTTTGTCCTCTGGAACCTGAACATGTCATTTAGAGCCACCAACTGGCTTGACATTTGGGCACGGGGAGAGAATCTGCTGGCTCAAGATTATGAAATCAATGCAGGCTATCCTATGCCACACGCCACGGTGATGGCAGGACTTAACATCAGGTTCTGACCGTATAAATTCAAAACTGTCATTCATAAAAATAAAGCTTATGAAAAAGAAACACTTTTTTATGCTGTTGCTGGCAGCTATAATGGCTGCACCGGTTTACATTAATGCCCGGAATTTTTCGGGAAAAGGTACCCAAGCGGATACCGCAACATTGCCAAAGGTTTACATGTTCCGGAAAATCTCTTCAGAAAATCTGATCAGAATCTACGAAGCACTCGGACGTACGGCTCATGGCAAAGTGGCCGTCAAACTTTCAACCGGCGAACCGGGCGGACATAATTTTCTGAATCCGCAGCTAATCAAGGATCTCGTTCAGAAAGTCAATGGTACTATCGTAGAATGTAATACTGCATACGGTGGCGGACGCTCCAAAACTGAAAGTCATCTGAAAGCAGCCAAAGACCATGGCTTTACAGCCATTGCCACAGTTGATATCATGGATGCTGAAGGTGAAACAGAAATTCCGGTCAAGGGAGGCAAACATCTTACACGAGACATCGTAGGCCGTAATTTTCTGAATTATGATTTTACTATAGTATTGTCTCACTTCAAAGGACATACTATGGGAGGATTCGGCGGCGCCATCAAAAACATGTCCATTGGCATTGCTTCTTCAAACGGTAAAAGACTTATCCATTCTGCCGGAACAAGCACCACCAGCTGGGGAAACCCCAAACAGGATGATTTTTTGGAGTCAATGGCAGAAGCAGCCAAAGCCGTAGCCGATCATTGTGGCAATAATATTCTGTATATCAGTGTTGCAAACAATTTGTCAGTCGATTGTGACTGTGACTCTTCACCGGAAGATCCTCAAATGGGAGATATCGGCATTCTGGCCTCATTAGATCCCGTAGCACTTGACCGTGCCTGTACGGACCTGGTTCGTAATTCAGACGACCACGGCAAAATCCATCTCATTGAACGAATCGATTCCCGCCACGGTATGCATACCTTGGAACATGCAGAGGCTATTGGCCTGGGTAGTCAGAAATATCAGTTAATCAAACTCGACTAAAGGATTCTTCTGAATCATGTAATGATACTATCTGCCTTCTGCTGAATGTAATAAGATTCAGCAGAAGGCAGATATTTTTTTAAGGCCAATCATATTTATCTTCTTTGATACATAATTTTTTTGGAACCAGATATCCGGAAATTCCATACTGACATATTAATACTTCTTTTGCATATATTTTTATTGAAAAAACATGATTTTTCAATATTTATTTTATAACTTTCACATGGAAAACGGATCAAATACAAATTGATCGTCTTCCATTGATGTATTTATAAATAAAATCAACTTATTAATAACCCAATAAAAAATTATGCGTATGAGTTACCAGAACAAAACATTTAAGAAACGGGAGGTTTATAAAGCACCGGAATGTAATATTATAGACATTCAGTCTGGAGAGAAAATAATGGCGTCAAGTCCTGAAGACGTCAACGCTACCCATGAAGGTTTTGAAGAGGACGATTATGAATGGTAGTAGATCATCAACAATCATTTATACCATGAAAAAATATCAGAAATCAACTTCCGCCATATACCTCATGGCAGGCCATGATGCTAGGCGGAATAATTACGGCATGTAATGACGGGGAACTTACAGGCGATTCCACTGAGTTTGCAGAAAAAACACAAATGATTTTCAAGGCTGAAATTGCTCCTAAACGTACCATTCTACAGCCTGACAATTCTGTATATTGGGAAGAAGAAGATGCCATATCGTTATTTGACCCTATACACGACAATAATTATTTTGTAACCACACAAGGTGGAGCTTCTGTGACCTTCTCCGGAGAAGCAACCTCATCTGAAGGTACTTATCATGCACTTTACCCCTATAATGAAAAAGCCCAATTCGATGGAAACCATATTACCACAGAATTACCTTGGATACAAACCGCTCGTGCCGGAAGTTTCAGTCAAAGCCTCAATCCGGCTGTAGCAACGGCCGACGCAAACAGGAATCTGGTATTCAATAATGTATGTGCGGTCGTAAAATTCACACTAAATGCTAATGGACACAACATAACCAAGGCTACATTAGCCGGTAATAACGGTGAACATTTGGCTGGTACTTTACAAATTGATGTCTCTTCACCTGAACCTGTAACTACGATTGCAAATGATGATCAGGCTAAATCGGAAGTAGAACTGAACGGAACATTAAATTCTTCCAATGCCTACTATTTTGTTGCAGCTCCAACAGAACTGACACAAGGACTGACATTGACACTTTATAATGACAAAGGACAAATATGGCAGCGTAAGGGCAACAATGCAGTCACACTCTCTGCAGGCCGCATATTAAATCTAAACGAAATCAAACCGGATCAATTTGCCCCTGCCGACGGCTATGAAAAAGATGCTGATGGGGTTTATCACATTTATAACGCTACAGGACTTCTGCATTGGGCATCACAAACTGACTGTCTGACCAGTAATGTCATTCTGGAAAATGATATAGACATGACCGGACTTGACTGGACTCCGCTAGGTACAAATCTTGAGAATGGTTATTCAGGAATTTTTGACGGTAATTCCAAAACCATAAAAGGACTGACAATCAACAGTGAGAATGGTAATGTAGGATTTTTTGCGACATTGGCTACATATTCAAAAGTTAAAAATGCAATATTCACAGATGCGAGTGTGAAAGGTGGAAGCGGCTCAGTAACCGGTGTTGTAGCAGGTACCAATTTAGGCATAATTGACAACTGTGATATCAATAACTCAATTGTTTGGGGACTAACTGCAGGAGGTATAACCGGAAATAACAGCATTCAAGTCATCAACTGCAATGTCAGCAATATCAATGTCAATACAGGATTTAGTACTGGTAATGTCGGTGGTATAGCAGGAATCAGCTATGGAAAGATTGAATACTGTACTGTTTCGGGAAATTCAACAATATCCGCTAATGTTCCAAGTGGAAATGCTGGTGGAATTGTGGGTTCTACATCCCAGGGAAGCGGCGTTGTGACCAGTGGCAGACTTTTAAAATGTGCTGTTTCGGATATTACAATCAGCGGTATGCGAGCCGGAGGTATTGCCGGTGAAAACCAATTCGGTGTCGTGGCACAATGTGTCGCCAATCGGGTTTCAGTTACTTATGAAGTTTCCTCTACAAGCACGTGTCTTGGCGGTGTGGTCGGCTATAACTCTAGAGGAAATGTTATAGCCAGTTATTCTGCCTACTCTTCAATTTCATATCAACATGGAACTGCTGAAGGTTTAGGGGGAATAATTGGATCTATTAATAGCAGTGAATCAACAATCTATGGTTGCTATTCTACTAATGTCAGTTTCTCAGCAGGATCAGCCAATACCGGTGCTATAGTCGGTCATACGGCAGGCAGCGTGATTTCATGTTATGCTATCTCGTCTGATAATAATATCAAGCTTATAGGTAGCGGCCAGAGTCAAGCAAAACATTGTGTAGAGATTGGCGAAACAAATTTTGAGACACTGATTGATAATGTCAGCGATTTGGTTACAGAAGACGGCACGGTATGGAAAGCTTCTGAAATATGGAATATTACAGCTTCCGGCTATCCAACTATTCAAGGTGATTATATAGGCAATATCGCCGACGCCGTTCAGTAGACAGTTTGAATCCGCAAAATCTTTGTAATGCAGAAAAATGAGGTGTATCCTATAAAACTGAAAGAAGTTACAGGTACACCTCATTTTTTATGGCGAACATCACAGATTGATTTACACTTCAAAGTGTGACAGTTGCTTATGGCAGTAAAGTTTTACGTCCATTAATAATATAAATACCCCTTGGAAGCATTTCAGCAGCATCAGCCTCTGTTACATTTTGCAAAAGAAGTATACCATTTACAGTATAGACATCTCCTTTGGATATATTTTCTTGCAACACATGTATAGAAGTCGTTTCTTTTTCAAACACTTCAATATACTGTAACAGACTTTCCAGCAATCTGACAAACGCACCTGTTTCAGCATAAGTGCCATTCAAAGCGTTATTGACATTACTGATTGCTGCTGCCAGATTTTTCCCACTGGCAGACTGACGTTGTTCTGCTGTTGCCTGATCCAGAATCTCCAGTGCTTCAGACTGTTTATGATAAAGATCCTCCGCAGCTTCCACATCAGCTGCACTTTGATTCATTTTTCCTTGTAATTCAGAATAAGTCTGATTCAAATCATCAGCCAAGGCTATAAGTTTTCCATCATAGTCTTTCCGATGGTTTTCAGCTTTTAATTCACATGTCTTGAATATTCTGTCATATGCAGCCTTTGCTTCTTCTATTCCTTCATAGTTGACCGGATTTTCCTTTAAACATTCGTTCACCCGCTCCTCATATTCACTTCGTGCAGCAAATTCTTCAGCATAGACCTGTTCCAATTGTTCTTTCAATGTGTTTTGGGCAGTCAGCCACTGTTCATTAATTTTCTTTTTTTTAGCAATACCTTCATCCGCCAGTCCATCCAGATAATGATCAATAGCTGGAATATAACTGTAATACTGGCTTTCACGGTCAATCTCCTGAATCAGTATCTGAAACCGGTTGTCAGCCTCATTGTAAATCGTATCTCCTCTGCTTTCTGCAGCATTCACAGACCAGATATTTCCGGCAGAAATACAAAGTACAAACACTAAAATCCGTAATAAAATGTATTGATTTCTCATAAACATTAAATGATTAAATGAAAACTTATTTCTTGACACCCCTTCTCAGTAGGTGAATTAACAGTCTAAAAATAGTAATAAATCAGGGAATTACATCAAATATGGCTATTTTTATTTATCACCACAAAAACGGTTTAATGATCCGTTTCATCCCTTTTTCGCATTATCCACCCCTGTGGTTTTAAAATTATTCTCCGATTCGGCTGCACGGAACAGTTCATTTTGTACAGTCGCATACGGTTTAGCTGCATTGGTTTGCGAAACGACTGGTGCCAGGCGCTCTTTCAGTTTCGTATTGCGTTTTTGTACCGTCATATTACGCACGGCATATCCCAAAGCCTTGGGAGTACCTACCAATACACAGATTTTTTTGGCACGCGTGATTCCCGTATAAACCAGATTGCGTTGTAACATGACGTAATGACTCATCAGGACAGGCATAACGACAACCGGATATTCCGATCCCTGTGCCTTATGAATGGTTGTGGCATAAGCCAGCGTCAGTTCATCCAGTTCCGTATATTCATATTCCACCGGTTTTCCGTCAAAATCCACAATCAACACGCGATCCTCCGTGTTGACATCCTGCACATACCCCAGATCTCCATTAAATACTTCTTTATCATAGTTATTCCGGATCTGCATCACCCGATCCCCAACCCTGTAAATAAAACCGCCACGGTTCAGCCCGCTTCCTGATGAATTCAGTGCTGACTGCAAAAGCAAATTCATGTTTGTTGCCCCTACCACACCGCGCTGCATGGGAGTAAGGACCTGAATCTGACTGTTGTTCAGTCCGTAAGCTTTTGGCAACCGTGTCTTGACAAGTCCGACAATGGTCTGTGCCACCTGTTCGGGATCTTCCATTGGAATAAAAAAGAAATCAGAATCCGACCCGTTGCTGACATTCGGATACTGGCCCTGATTAATGGCATGAGCATTCATTATTATGCGGCTAGTCTGTGCCTGACGGAAAATACGTGTCAGACGTACAACCGGGATACGTTTCGATTCGATAATGTCACGAAGCACATTTCCGGCCCCGACACTGGGCAACTGGTCTATATCCCCTACCAGAATCAGGCGCATGTGGACAGGGATGGCCTTCATCAGACTGTTCATCAGGACAATGTCTATCATGGAGCATTCGTCAACAATCAGAGCATCGCCATCCAGAGGATTGTCTTCATTCCGTTTATAGCCGTCCACCGGTTTATATTCCAGTAACCTGTGAATGGTCTTGGCTTCCATTCCAGTGGCCTCACTCATTCTTTTTGCGGCACGCCCCGTCGGTGCAGCCAACAGAATGCGAAGTCCGGCCGAACGTAATGCCGCAATAATCCCCTGTGTCGTGGTTGTTTTCCCTGTACCCGGTCCTCCAGTCAGCACCATGACTTTCGAAGTCAGTGCCTGACGGATAGCAGCAAGTTGAACCTCATCGTATACAATACCATTAGCCTGATCCGGTCTGGCAAAATCAAAACAACCGGTCAGAATACTCCCTCCCGTATCATCCAATAAAGACAGCAATCGGTTTGCCGTTCCGCATTCGGCATAATAAAATGGCGGTAAGTAAATAACCTCATCCTCCAGAATGACATCCTGACGCTCTATCATGTCGGCCAATGCACAACGTACTGGCTCTTCCTCCGCCTCCAGAAGACGACAGGCCGTAGTAACCAGCTGCTGTTCTTCGGCATAAACATGTCCGTCGTTGGAAAGCTGATTGAGCGTATAGACAATTCCACTCCGGCAACGGCGCAGATCATTCTTTTCATAGCCCATCTTTCCGGCGATGGTGTCAGCCGTCTTAAAGCCTATCCCCCAGATATCATCAGCCAGACGGTATGGATTATCTTTCACTTTATCAATGCTTTCCTTACCATAGGCACGGAATATCTTGGCGGCAAAAGCCGTACTCACCCCATATCCTTGCAAGAAAAGCATCACATTCTTGATTTCCTTCTGGCGTTCCCAGCTTTCTCGGATCTTCTCTACGCGTTTTTTCCCGATACCGGGTACCTCGTAAAGACGTTCTATATCCGTTTCTATCACTTCTATCGTTTCCAGACCAAACTGACGCACAATCAGTTGAGCATACTTAGGCCCTATTCCTTTGACAAGTCCGCTGCCCAGATATTTCTCAATCCCATAAAGTGTAGCCGGCATCACTTCTTCCCAGGTTTCCACAACAAACTGGCTGCCATACCGTTTGTCCATTTTCCAGTTTCCTTCGCAAAGCAATACGCTACCCACAGGTACATCCAATAAATTACCGACCAGTGTCACCGCTTCACGGTATCCTTTCACCTGGACTTTCATAACCGAATAACCGTTCTCGGGATTCTGATAAGTGATATGTTCGACAACACAACGGATCTTAATCATTTTATTTTTCTTTCTTATATTCTGTTTCAGGAGAAACTGTCTGTAATGCGGTCTCGCAGAATCAGACAGCCACCGGCTCTGCAGGTACAAAAATAAGACTTGTTTTATTGTCAAGCAAAGAAAATGAATCTTTTCACGTCTCGGAGAACTTTCAGAATATCCTATTTCCGTTTTTTCAGAATCCTTAAAAACAATGTTCTGACCGAAAAAATATTGGAATTAAATCCACGGATATTTTCTTTTTTCGTACCTTCATACTATAAATACAACGAATATTACATATATCTAACGAAAAATCAATTATTATGAAAGGAAAAACTATCCTGATTACAGGAGCGACAAGTGGTATTGGTGAGGCTTGTGCCAGAAAATTTGCAGCAATGGGCAGCAATCTGATCCTCAACGGCAGAAATGAGGATAAACTGGAACGTCTGAAACAAGAACTGACTGCTTTGGGAATAGAAGTCCTGACTCTGCCATTCGATGTGCGCGACCGTCAGGCCATGCGCCAGGCCCTTGATTCCCTTCAAGGACAATGGAAAGCCATTGACGTACTGATCAATAATGCCGGACTGGTATTGGGCATGGACAAGGAACATGAAGGGTCACTCGATGAATGGGATGTGGTTATTGATACCAATATCAAGGCCTTGCTGGCCATGACGCGTATGATTGTGCCCGGTATGGTGGAACGTGGTTGCGGACATATCATCAATATTGGTTCCATTGCCGGTGATGCAGCTTATGCGGGAGGCAGTGTCTATTGCGCCACAAAAGCTGCCGTGAAAGCCCTTTCTGACGGATTGCGCATTGATCTGGTTGACACACCATTGCGAGTAACGAATATCAAACCCGGCATGGTGGAAACAAACTTCTCAGTTATCCGTTTCCGTGGTGACCAACAAAAGGCTGATGCCGTTTATGAGGGAATACAACCTTTGACCGGTGACGACATAGCAGACGTGGTTTATTATGCAGCTTCTGCTCCTGCACATGTACAAATTGCAGAAGTGCTGGTGATGCCTACTTATCAGGCGACAGGCACTATCTGTCACAGGCAGAAATAAGCCAGATACATCTTTCATTGGCATATTTTTGAATGTTTCACCGGATTATTTAATTGACATGACTATCACCTCACTCGTTGAAAATACCAGTTGCAAGGCGTTACCTGTAGAACATGGTCTGAGTCTGCATATCCGCATGGATGACGGCCGTTCCGTTTTATTCGATATGGGACAGAAACAGTTGTTCGCCGATAATGCAGCCCGTCTGAATATCAATCTCTCAGAAGTGAATCTGGCCATCGTGTCACACGGCCATTATGACCATGGCGGTGGTCTTCAGACATTTCTTGAGATCAACAGTAAAGCCAATATCTATCTGAACTCCCATGCTTTTGAACCGCACTATTCCCTGCGCATGAACGGCTTGGCTTATATTGGACTCGACCATGATTTGAAAGATAACTGCAGACTGGTATTTTGTGAAGGTGAGACACAGCTTGACAACGGGCTTGTTCTTTTTTCCAATGTCAGGGGCAATCATCTTAAGCCTACAGGCAACAAACTGCTTTTCGGGCCGACGAAAGAGCAAAACGACGACTTCTGCCATGAGCAGAACCTGATCATCAAAGAAAATGACAGGACCGTTCTATTTGCCGGATGCGCTCACAGCGGAATTCTCAATATCATTCAGAAAGCAGAAGAGATTGCAGGCGGTCCCCTTACCCATGTCTTTGCCGGAATGCATCTGGTCAAAAGCGGATTGTCGGAAGCAGAAGAAACGACATTTATCCTTTCATTGGCAGACAGATTACTGGAAAACCACCATTGCCAATATTTCACCATGCATTGTACCGGTTTACCCCAATACGAGATACTCAAAAAACGAATGGGAAACTCCATTAACTACCTGAGTTGCGGAGATTGCGTCCGGATTTAATGTCTATCAATTACAACAAATATCAATAGCACAGGATATTCCCCGCATTTTTGTATCTTACTCGGAAAATATTATTTTTGTAGCCCTTAAAACAGGCTACGCCTGCCGCATCCGCCTCAATGACAGGATCCAGCAAAAACTAACCAAGGAAACAATGACAGATTTATCTAAAGGCGATCTGACCAAAGGCCCCATCACAGGGACAATGTTACGCTTTGCCTGGCCGCTTATGCTGGGTAATCTGCTGCAACAATGCTACAATATAGCAGACACGCTCATCGTTGGCCGCGTGTTGGGGGCCGGTGCACTGGCAGCTGTGGGTTCTTCCTATACACTGATGGTGTTTATTACTTCCATCTTCATCGGATTGTGTATGGGATGCAGTGCGGTTTTTTCCATGCAATATGGCGCCCGCGATCTGAAAGAACTGAGATCAAGCATTTTTTCCTCTATCCTGATTATCGGAAGCGTTACACTGGTACTTAATGTCTTGTCAATCATCTTTCTTTCGCCTATTATCCACCTGCTCCAGACTCCTGATGAAATCACCGGCCTGACGTATGATTATCTTTTTATCATATTCCTGGGCATAATCCCGGTCTGTCTCTATAACTTTTATGCCTTCCTGCTTCGGGCCATAGGCAATTCCTTTGTACCTCTCCTTTTCCTGATGGTTTCAGTCATACTGAATATCGGGCTCGACCTTCTGTTCATTCTTGTAGCCAGAATGGGTGTAGAAGGCGCCGCACTGGCCACCGTCATAGCCCAATCAGCAGCAGCTGCAGGTATCGTCGTTTATACCTACCGTTTATTTCCCGAACTCCGGCTGACCCGCAAGGATTGCGCCATCCGCCCCCATGCCATAAAGAGAATATCGTCTTACGCCTTCCTCACCGGAATACAACAGTCTGTCATGAATTTTGGCATACTGATGGTACAGGGACTGGTCAACAGTTTCGGCACAAGCGTCATGGCTGCGTTTGCGGCTGCGGTCAAGATCGATTCATTCGCCTATATGCCCGTACAGGATTTCGGTAACGCCTTCTCCACCTTCGTCGCACAAAACTACGGTGCCGGACGCATCGAACGGATACGGCGAGGAATCCGCAGTGCCATTCTGGTTACTAGCTTATTTGCATTTGCCGTTTCAGCCATGGTCTTTTGGTGTTCTCCCTGGCTCATGTCATTATTCGTATCACCGGATGAAACGGCTATCATAGCCATCGGTGTGGAATATCTTCGCATAGAGGGCAGTTTCTATGTAGGCATCGGTTATCTGTTTCTGCTTTATGGTTTCTACCGTGCTGTCTGCCTGCCGTCCATGTCTGTCGTTCTCACGGTTGTTTCTCTCGGAACACGCGTGATATTGGCATACATTCTGGCTGCCATACCGTCCGTCGGTTATACAGGCATCTGGTGGTCTGTTCCTGTCGGTTGGGCATTGGCGGACATAGTCGGTGTATGGTATGGTTACAGAAAAAAGAGCCTCTCCATGCCTTAACCTAGTTTCCATCATTATCTGTTAATCACATGTCATCATTACCTCATATCCTTCTTATTCATGGCGGCCCGGGTGCTGCCGGCAGTCTCCATCCTATGGCTGAATATCTGTCAGAACGTTATTCCGTGCTGGAATGTTTACAAACCCGCTACAGTATCAGTGAACTCAAGCAGGAACTGATCACACAAATCCGGACAGAAGCAGATCCACCGGTCATACTTATCGGTCATTCATGGGGAGCATGGCTCTCGGTCATGGTTGCAGCCGAACAGCCACAAATAATCAGGGAACTGGTTCTGACAGGTTGTCCGCCATTCGACGACCGATATGTTCCTATGATCACAGACAACCGGCTGAACCGGCTTGACGAAACAGCACGTGACAGGTTCCGGTCACTTCTGTCCCGTCTGGCCCATGAAGCCACAGATGAAACCATGACCGAACTAAAGCTACTCGTTGAACAGACAGACAACTTCCATCTTCAGTCCTCCGTACCTCAGACAACGGCTGATGCCCGTATGTATGAAGCCATCTGGCCCGAAGCTGCCGCAATGCGTACTGAAGGCAAATTGAAACAACTTCTGACAAGACTAACCTGCCCGGTAACCGTTATCCACGGCGAACAGGATCCACATCCTCTGCCCGGTGTAACCATTCCACTGGATGAGGCCGGTGTTGCCTATCAACTTCATCTGTTACCCCGATGCGGTCATACACCGTTTCTTGAAACCTATGCAGCAGCTGACTTTTACGCTTTACTCGATCAAATTCTCGTATAGTCCTGCTCCTGACCGCCACGAGGGTTTCTACAAATGCTCATTCCGTTCCGGCCATATTGCCCTCATATAAAGCAGGCCAAAAACTCCTTCATTTGCTTGCTCAATAAAAGAATTCCATTTAATTTTGTCAAGTTAGTTAAAACATTCATTTATCATGAACAACAGAATTACAGACTTGTTCGGTATCCGTTATCCGGTCATTTCCGGTGGAATGGTATGGTGCAGCGGCTGGCGGCTGGCTTCAGCAGTCAGCAATGCAGGTGGCCTGGGACTGATCGGAGCCGGCTCCATGCATCCGGACACCCTGCGCGAACATATTGTGAAATGTAAGGCAGCCACAGACAAACCTTTCGGTGTCAACGTTCCCCTGCTTTACCCTGAAATGGAAACGATCATCGACATCATCATCAGCGAGAAAGTTCCCATCGTATTCACCTCTGCCGGTAATCCGGCCAAATGGACGCCCCTTCTCAAATCGCATGGCATTACGGTCGCCCATGTCGTGAGCAGTTCCAAATTCGCACGTAAATGTGAAGAAGCAGGAGTCGATGCAGTCGTAGCCGAAGGATTCGAAGCTGGTGGTCATAACGGCCGTGAGGAAACCACCACAATGTGTCTCATCCCCGCCGTACGCCAGGCCACATCCCTGCCTCTCATCGCAGCCGGAGGCA
>OJNH01002339.1_pt1 | contig 13399 bp, 13 predicted proteins | sample 1597361 | NCBI WGS metagenome assembly OJNH01 (sample SAMEA2452136, study PRJEB22498) | human gut metagenome | biome: human feces; feature: human gut; material: feces | place: Australia | collected 2012
TTCAACCGCAGGATTTTAAGTCCTGTGCGTCTGCCAGTTCCGCCACATCTGCATATGTTATAAACTGGCATTTGTCTTACAACAATAATTATTATAATACCATTCTTAAATTTTGTCAATAGAAAAAATAAAAAAATCAGTATAAAATATAAAAAAATAATTAAAACCATTATCTAGTAACATTTATCTTTCCAAATCATCATAAAATATTGCTTATAAAATAAAAATATGCTATCATGATATTAAATTTTATAATTAATAATACAAGGAGGAAAAAATGATACTATATGTTGTAATTGGAATCGTAATTATAATTGCGATATATATTTTAACTCAATATAATTCTTTGATAAAAACAAATAATATTGTAAAAGAAGCCTTTTCAACAATGGATGTGTATTTGAAAAAAAGATGGGATTTAATTCCTAATTTAGTAGAAATTGTAAAAGGATATGCAAAATATGAAAAAGAAACACTAAATAACATAACATCCTTGAGAACAATTAGTTATGATAGTATGTCAACAAATAAAAAAATTGACATTAATGAACAATTAACACAAGGTATTTCTAAAATTATGGCAATTTCAGAAAATTATCCTGAATTAAAATCTAGCGAAAACTTTTTGCAATTAAGCAAAAATTTGACTAAAATTGAAGATGAAATAGCAAATAGCAGAAAATACTATAATGGAACAGTTAGAATATTAAATAATAAAATTCAAATGTTTCCAAGTAATATAGTTGCAAATATTTTTGGCTTTAAACCAGCCAATATGTTTGAAGCTGGTACAGAAGAAAAAAATAATATAAAGGTGGAATTGTAAAATGAAAAAAATATATTTAAAATCTATTTTCATTTTTTTCTTATTATTGTTTATAGTAATCCCAACAAATTCTTTCGCAATATCATCTGAGGGTGGCTATACAATAGAAAGTTATGATATAGATATTATAGTAAATGAAAACAATACTTTTGATATAACAGAAAAAATAACTGCATATTTTAACACAGAAAAACATCGGAATATTTAGAAAAATTCCATTAAAAAACAATATATCAAGAATAGATGGAACTACATCTAATAATAAAGCTCAAATAACTAATATTAGTGTAAGTGAAAACTATACAACTTCTAAAGAAAATGGATATGAAATTATAAAAATAGGTAATAATAATCAAACAATAACAGGTATACACTCATATACAATAAAATATACATATAATATTGGAAAAGATCCTTTAAAAAATGCAGATGAGTTATATTACAATTTAATAGGATATGAATGGGATACCAGTATAAGTAATGTAACTTTTAAAATTACAATGCCAAAATCATTTGATAAATCATTATTAGGTTTTTCAAGTGGTACTAAAGGCACAATATCTAGTTCAAATGTTAATTACACAGTAGATGGAAACATAATAAGTGGTTCTTTAACCAATACTTTAAGTGGAGGACAAGCATTGACAGTTAGGCTTACATTGCCTGAGGGGTATTTTGTAAATGCAAAATCAAATTTGGATATGTATTCTATTCTTGTAATAATATTTTCTTTAGTTTGTGTGTTAATTTCATATATATTATGGGCAAAATTTGGAAAAGACGATGATGTTATTGAAACAGTTGAATTTTATCCACCAAAGGGATATAATTCTGCAGAGATAGGATTCATATATGAGGGCAATGCTGAAACCCCAGCTGTAGTTTCATTACTCATATATCTTGCTAATAATGGATATTTAAAAATTCAAGAAACAGAAAGACAAGGTATATTCAAAAAAGATAAAGGATTTATAATTACAAAATTAAAAGAATATGATGGAAACAACGAAAATGAAAGAATATTCTTTAATGGATTATTTAATCTCCCCAATAATCCTGATATAACTCAACTTCAAAAAATTATGAAAGAAGCTAAGCAAAATGGAAAAAAAATTAATTTATATAAAGCAATAGAACTAGCAAAAGAAAAAGATACGTCTGAAAAGACTTATGTTACTGATACTGATTTATATGATCATTTCTATATAACATTAAATACAATAAAAAGAAACTTAAATAGCAAAGAAAATAAAAATAGAATATTTGAATCATCTTCAAGTGGAAAAGGAAAATGGCTTATAATGATGATTATCTCAATATTTGCTTTAATTACAATAAAACCAGTTGTAGAATATGATACAGAAACATTACTAATTGCATTATTACTTCCTGGAATTGGTCTTTCAATTTTATTTAAACTGCTATTTGAAAAAAATTCAATATTTCTTAAAATATTTGGATTGATTTTTGGATTATGTTTTGCAGGGATTCCTTGGTTTAATACGGTATTACCAGCTTTAACTGATAATATTATATACTTAATTACTTACATTATTGGAATAATATGTATGGCTGTTATATTTCTATTTACAGAAATAATGCCCAAAAGAACACCTTTTGGAAATGAAATGCTAGGAAAATTAAAAGGATTCAAAAGATTTTTGGAAACTGCAGAAAAGCCTCAACTAGAAAGTTTAGTAACACAAAATCCAGAATATTTTTATAATATATTACCTTATACTTATGCTTTAGGTGTATCAGATGTATGGATTAGCCAATTTGAAACTATTGCTCTTCAAGCACCTAATTGGTATGATTCAACAGATGATTTCAATATGCACTCTTTCGGTGAATTTATGAATACTACAATGGAATCTGCAACAACTGCAATGTCATCTAGTCCATCAAGCAATAGTGGTGGAGGTTCAAGTGGAGGTGGCTCATCAGGAGGAGGCTCTGGAGGCGGTGGCGGTGGTTCTTGGTAGTTGATTTGTGCTATACTATATTTATAACTTTATTAATACAGTCACACCAAAAGTAAAACGTAAGTTCCTCTCATTTGGGGACTTACGTTTTTTATTATGCTCTTTAATTAATTTTTTCCAATGTTATTTTTCCAAATCTACAACATCTAAAATCATCTAAAATAATTCTTGCAGTTTTCTCATCATCAATATTATTGGAAGAAACTATTGCTCCTCTTTTTTTACCTATAAGTTTCATTATTTCATATATATTCTGATTTTCTTCTTGATCTTGTTCTAAAATTTGTTCTACCAATTCTTCATTTAAAGAATATCTTTCAATCAAATTATTCTTATAATTTTCAAGTAAAAATTTTATTAAACAATATGCTATCTCTGTAATTTCTAAAACATCATCTTTTATAGTTCCAGTAAAAGCTAAATTCAAGGCTACTTGTTCACTTTCAAATTTAGGCCATAGAACACCTGGTGTATCCATAAGTTCAATATCATTGTTTACACGTATCCATTGTTTCTGTTTTGTAACTCCTGGTTTGTTACCTACACCAGCTGAACTCTTCTTCGCTATTCTATTTATAAATGATGATTTGCCTACATTTGGAATTCCTACAACCATAACTCGAATCTTTCTTCCAATTCTTCCTTTTTCTGCATATTTTTTTAAGTCATCTGCCATGATTATTTGTACTTGCTTTACAACTTCATCAATACCTTTTCCGGTATTTGAATTTACTAATACTGCCTTACTTTCATTTTTCTCAAAATATTTAATCCATTTTTTATTATCTATTTCATCAGATAAATCACATTTGTTTAAAACAACAATTTTTTTCTTATTTTCTGTCATTTTTCTTATCTCTGGATTTTGACTCGAAATTGGTATTCTTGAATCTAAGATTTCTATTATTACATCTACTAGTTTTAAATCTTCTCCTATTTGTTTTCTGGTTTTTGCCATATGTCCAGGAAACCAGTTAATTCCGACTGATGGAAAACTTTTTGGACTATCATCTTTTTTCTTTTCTGCTCTAATTTTTCTTTTTTGATACATATCCATTTAAATCACTTCCTTTTTATTTTAATTTTTTAACATAATATTCAACATCTATTTTTATTCCATCTGGATATACTTCTTTAGCATTTTTAATATAATCTACAAATCCATAATGCTTATATATCTCTTTATTTTTTCAGGTTCTACTTCTTATGTTAACAAAGTGTAACCCTTATTTTTCAAATCTCCTTCCATTTTTATAATTTTTAATGTTTTGTTCTTTCCAAATAATCTAATTTTCTTTTTCTGAAGTTTACTCTATATCTAACGGCAATAATCATATCAAGGTTATATATCTTTACATATTTTTTAGAATTATCAAAGTCAATTTTTCCGAAACTTCATTGTTTGAATCTCTATATATAAAAAAATTTAATCTTGTTATTTGCATATTATTTAGCTTTGCAATAGGCTCTTTTAAATTATTTATTAATTTATAAACTAGGATTTTTTAATTCTAGTTTATCTCTAACTTTATATGTTCCTACTCGTCCTACTTTTGAAACCCCAAAATCTAATTCTCTTATGTGTAATAATTGAGGCATTTTAATTTTTTCTTTCAAAATTAATCCTATTTTATTAATATTACCATTAAATTCACTTTCTTGAAAAAGTGTTGAATGAAATTTAAAATTTTCACCATCAAATCCTGAAAGTCCAATATTAAATTTTTTCTTTAATAAGAGGTTTATTTTATTATGCAATTTTCTTAAAATTTCATTTTCTTCAATATCCAACCAAATTACTTTACCATCAATTATTGTTAAATTATTGGCTTTTAATTCAATTCTATTAATATCTTTTAATTCTTCTTTTAAATATTGAATAATCGTAAGGTATTCATTTGCATTAAAAGATGTTTTTAAAGAAATATGCTGTGGTAAAGAAAATGCTTGTTCACTTATATTAAAATTCTTATTTTCTTTTTTACATATTTCTCTTATATAATTTTCATCATCTTTTTCTAATACTAATCCTATCCAAATATACATTCGCTCATCCTCTTTTTTTATTCTTTCAAATGGACTTTCATTTAATTTCATTTTATATAACATATATATATCCTTTATTTTTATATTGATGTTTATCGTATTTCTTGTGTTTGTTTTTTACCTTCCCATATATCAGCTAAAGTTATAGATTTTAATCCATCTTGGCTTTTTCCCAAAGATATTTCTTCTAATTTTATATTTCCCATTTTTAAACCTTTTTCGATTAATTCAAAATATATTCTTTCTTCTTCTATATCTATTCCTCTCATGTTAATTACCTTTAATACTATATTACTGATTTCATCATTTCTTATTTCTTTCTTTAATCTTTTTATATAAGTTAAATTTACTTTGTCTTCTTTCATAAATTTGTTACAAATTTCTTTTGCTCTTTCAAAATCTTTCACACCTGTAAGATTTTTTACTACTGTCCTTATTGAAACTTCTAATTTTCCTCCACATAATTCTTGTATTTGATTAATAGTTTTTTCTGGATTTTCAATATAATATTGTTCTGGTCTTTCCATTAAAACTTTTTTTATCTGAATTAAGATTTGACCTTTTTCTTGTTCTTCTGTTAAAGAAAATCTAGTTTTAGGTTTGCTTTCTACTATTTTTCTTGCTTCTTCCTCAATAATTTCATTTGCTGTTTGCATATTTAATGTTCCTTTTGCAAGTTCAACTATAATTGACTCTATATTTATAGGTATTTCATTTTTTATTCTAGAAATTGTTTTTTTATTTATAATTTTTGATATCTTCTTTTCTATCTTACATTTTACCATTCCTGCACTAATTGGATTTTTCACTTGTATTTCTAATGTTATTTTTTTTAATAAATTTTTAAGCTCTTCTAAATCTTCTGTTTTCTCTTGTTCAATATCAATAGCTTCTACTAGCTTTTTAACCATTTTCTCTTTTTTCTTATTTCTTGTATCTTCATTGCTATATATTTGTTTTGAATTTAAATTATCAAGCTCTTTTGATTGTATTAACTGATTTAACTTTTCTGCCTGTTCAATAGTTAATTGATACTCTTCTATTTTCTTTAATTCTCCAAATATTTTCATAGCTTTTTTTCTTCTGTCTTTTTTAGAAAGTTTTTCCATTCCTTTTATTATTTTCTCTATTTCTACTATAACTGAAGCTATCAATTCTGTATCTTGCTTTTGTGATTTTTTCTGTTTTACATTTTCAACATTATTGTTTCTAAAAAATAATTTATTGTATCTTTCTCTTACTTGTTGCATTTTAGAATGAATCTTTTTATTTTCACTATCAATTATTTTTCTTGCACTATATGTTCTTACGCTATTATTTTTTTCTTCTACTTCTAATTCCGACTTATATTGCTTAATTTCTTCTATTGGTATATCTAATTCAAAAGATATTAATTCTAAGTCAAATCCTTTTTTTATTACTTTCTTAATTTCTTCTATTTCACTATTTTCCCTCATATTATCACATTCCCTTATTTATTTACTTTAATTTATATCTTTTGTACCATTTAAAATTATAACATATAATATATTAATTTTTCAATTTTTAGTAAATACATTATTATATTTTATTCTTAAGATAAAACTTCACTAGATACATCTAGTGAAGTTTTATGTTTATACCAAAATACGCTCTCTTTGTCTAAATAATAATTTCCTTTAAATCTGAAAGAAAAGTTACAATTTTTACATTTTTTCCACTTTTATCATACTCACTTACAAAGTCATTTATTAACTTTGAGAATATCATGCGTAATTCTGTTTTTTCTTCCATAGAAATATCTGCTTTTTTACAAACAGAATCAAAATCAATATTTTCTTCTGATACAGCAACACTCACGATTCTTATTATTTGTTTCTGCTCACTTTCCAAAAGTGTTCCTAGTCCCATAAAATTCAGGACGCCTCTAACTCTTTCTTCTATCGGCTGTGTCTTGTCTATATTTGCCAGTGTTTCTTCAAATTCTTTTATTTCTGGCATACATTCCATTTTCACATTTACTTCACTTTTAGAGTCTGCAGAACTTTCAAATGGATAGTTTTTATACTCCTCTTTTACCATTTTAAGAAATAATAATATTGTTTTTCCAACCTTGGAAGTAATTTGTTTGCTAACCAAAATTTTATCACATTGAGTATAATTAACCTTTTTTTCACTTAAAGCTCCATTAATATTCCTCCATGTAATCTTTTCAATTTCTGTTACAGCATTTATTAAATCGATTACAAATCTCTTTCTTTTACCAACATCTAACCATTCTGCTATCAACTCTGCAAAATTCTCAAAAGAATTTGCTTTTTGAGCAATTTCTTCTATTTCTTGGTTATTTGCTATCTCTTCATTACATTCTGCATTTTCTGAACATTTAACCTCTTCCTCATTAGACTTTGTCAGTTCTGTACTTTTAACTTCTTCTTTGTTGTTACATTTGGTCAACTCAGAATCTTTTTCTTTTTGAAAATACTTTTCACTTCTTAATTCTTCAATAAGTTCACATTGAGTTATTACTTCAATTACATTCATAGGCGGTTGCTCAAATATAATTTCTACTTCTGCTTCTTCTCCATTTACAAAAAGACTTCCATCCTCCTTATAATCCTGAAAGAAAGCTTTTACTAAATCGTTAACAGACTTCCCCCGTACTTTTGCATATAACTTATACATGTGTTTCTCCTTTCATTGTAAGAGTCTACTTGTGACAAATGTATTTTGGTATTTCCATTAATTTTAGATATTTAGTCAATCAAATATTACTAAAATATATAAATACTTTGGAAATATTCCAATACGGTCTATATTATATCAGAAATTTACATAATTTTCAATAGATATAAAAAAATAACTACAAAAATATATAGTTATTTTATTATCTATCCATAATTCTTTTTAATCTCTCTTTATTTCTTTCGTTTTCTGGATTTATATCAATAATAGTTTTTAATTGTCTTATAACTTCTTGGTCATTTTTTTCTTTTTTTGCTATTGAAATTAACAACTCTCTAATTTCAATACTGTTAGGAAATTGTTCAATAGCCATATCTGCCCATAATTTAGCATCTTCATAATTTTCTTTCTCTTTTTCAATATGTATTAATTGTCTATATGCCATATGACTACTAGTTTCTTCAATTAACGACATTAGCTCATCTATTGCTTCATCTACTTTTCCTGCCTTAAAATATGCAAATGCTAATAAATTTCTTTTTTCTTGTGCCTTTTGAGGATTAGAAGAAATTTCAGTTTTATATTTATTAATTATTTCTTCATAATCTGGATTTATATTTTTTTCTTCTTCTATCTTTTTGCTACTTTTTCTTTGTGGTATTTGTACTTTTAATTCTTCTAAAATATCATCAATTTTTCTGTAAAAACCTAATTTTTTTCTTTCCTCTTCTATTTTTTTTAATTCTTTTTCATCAGTCATTGTTCTACTAGAATATGCTTTTAATTTTAATAACATTGCTCTTTCTATAATATTATCATCTGTATTTTCAATAAAACTATTTAATCTATCTATCGCTTCTACAACTTTCCCTTTTTTTATTGACTTTTTTACAGATTGTCGAAATTCTAGTCTTTTTTTATATTCTTGTAATTCATTAATTGGTATATCTAATTCAAAAGATAATAATTCTATATCATATCCTTTATGAATTAATCTTATTATTTCCTCTGCTTCATTTATTCTTATCATAATATTGTTCTCCATTCTAGATTATTCAAATTATTATCTTATGTATCTTTAATTAATTATTGGTTTAATAATATTTATATTCATTTTTATCTTCTCTACTATCTTTATTCTTTAATTCTTTATCATATTTTTCATTTTTAAAATACCAATCTGTTTTTCTGTCAATTGGATTGCTTTTTCTTCCTCTATCTATTAACATATCTACAACAGTAAATATAGCTAATGATATTGCTATTATATCTGAAATTAAGTTTAGACTTGAATTAATTGTTACTACTGAAAATCCTAGTATTAATGGTATTATATTAATTAATAAATGTCTACCAAAATAAACTCCATATATCCCTAAATAAATTAATGAACCTACAAGTTTTCTTTTCATTATTAACACAATACATGGTAATGTTAAAAAAGCTATGATTACTTCAATTCTAAAATCATATGCTACTATTCCTAATAAATCTATAGAAAATTGTGAACACAAGGCTACTATTGCCCTAAATAGCCAAAACATTATCATAAATATAGCTAATAACCATGTCGAAAAATTTGCCATAATTTCCTCCTTGTCAATTAAAATAATAATATATTCTTATTATATAAAAAAATTGGGGATTGTAGAAACTCAATTTCCACCCCCAAAAAATATTTTAGTCTTCATCTACAAAATTAAAATCATCTTTATATTTTTCTTTAAATATATCAAATACTTTGTTTAATATTTCTTCATCTTCAACACCAACATATGATTCACTTTCAGAATCTTCATCTGTATCTTCTAATCTTAGTATTACAACTTCTCCCTCATCTTCTTCTCCTTCTTCTGTTACTGGTAATAATACTACATATTCTTCATCATCTAATTCTACTAAATCTAGAAATTCGAATTGAACCTCATTTCCATTTTCATCATTTAGAACTACTATATTATTTTCTAATTCTTCGTTTTCTTCCATTATTTACTCCTTTCAAATTTAATTTTCTTTAATATAATACACTATTTATATTTTTTTTGCAACTAATTTTTTATTTTATTTAAGTATGTTTCTAGAATATATACTGCAGATATAGTATCTACTATATTTCTTTTTTTATTCTTATTTACATCTAAGAAATTCATAGTCTTATGTGCTGCAACAGTTGTAAGTCTTTCGTCTATTGTTTCAATTTTTAACTTATTATACTTACATTTTAATTTGTGAATAAATTTTTCCGTAATTTCTGTTCTCTCTGATGATGTTCCATTCATATTAATTGGCTTTCCAACTACTATTACATCTACATTATATTTTTTAAATATTTCATCTAATCTTTTTAATATTACTTTATCAGATCCATTATTATGGATGGTCTCTAATCCTTGTGCTGTTATGTTTAATGCATCAGTTATAGCAATTCCTGTTCTAGCTTCTCCATAATCTATTCCTAATATTCGCATTTCTACTCCTATTCTTCTAAGCCTATATAATTTCTAACTAGACTTTCTAAAAGTTCGTCTCTTTCTATTTGTCTTATTTTATTTCTTGCGTCTTTATGACTAGTTATATATGTTGGATCTCCAGATAATATATATCCTACTATTTGGTTTATAGGATTATATCCTTTTTCAACTAAAGCTTCATATACATCCTTTAGTATTTCTTTCTTTTTTACATTTTTTTCTTTTTCAAAATTGAAACTCATTGTTTTATCAAAATCCATAATTACCTCATCCCTTTCTAAAGGTTTTATCTATTACATAATTAATTAAATACATGTAATATTACTTTCACTTTTGTCAGCATTATCAACATATTGTTCTAGTTTTTTTAATACTTCTTCCATTCCAGTTCCTTTATAATATGTTGATAATACAAAATTAAGTTTTGGCTTAACTACTTGCGGTTTTGCATTTTTTTTCTTTTTTGCTTTTTTTGCTCTGTCTATTTCTTCTACTTCTATTTCTTCTATGTTTTCTTTCTCTGATGGTAATGTTACTTCTAATTTTTCTGTTTCATTTTTTATATCTGTTAAAAATGTTGTTACAGCTTCTACATCTACTCCTGAAAATACTATTACAAATTTAGGTCCCATATATCTTATAAATAAATAATCATTTGATATACTATTTTCTATATATTGGCTTACATCTATTATTACCTGATTTCCTAATTTTCTTGAATAATTATCATTTATTTCTTCAATATTTGTAATTCTATACATACATACTGTTGATGTCGTGTATTTGTCAATTATTTTTTTACCTTCACCATATAAATATTCTTCTGAATATAATCCTGTAAATAAGTCTTTTCTTACTATTGCTTCTAGTGTTTTTTGATGTACTACAGTTCTTAATACTGATACGATATTTTCTTTTATTACTTCAAAAATTGTAGTATCTATATTATCAAAATCATGTGGTACTCCACTTTCTATTATCCAATATCCAATGTATACATTCTCAATATATATTGGGAAAAAGATGGCTGATTTAGCTCTTCCAAATTCCATTTCTTGATATGGTAGTCTTTCTCCTTCACCATTTACTGTTACATATTTAGGTGTTGCTGTAGCTATACTATCCTTAAAAATTGGAACATCTTGTAGCTTACTAAGTGTATTCCAATGTTTTGGGTCAACATTTGATGCTTTTACTTCATATTCTGCTCCATTAAATACAACTATTGTTGAATATTTTATTTCGTATTTTTCTATTAATATATTATTTATTTTTTGTATCTTTTCATCTACTGAAGAACATTCACCTATTGTACTTAAAAAATCTTGCAATACCTTTAAATTATTAGCTTGCCTACTTAAGTTATTAAATTGTTGTATTTTATTGTGTATTATTATATTATAAATTAGCAATCCAATTATAACTGCAACTAATATTCCAACTATATATATCAAACTTTTTCCCTCCAATACTAATAATTTTGTTTCATTTGATTTAATGTGTTATTCATTCTTGGTGAAAATCCACTATTACTATTTGTCTTTTTTATTGATGGTGGCATATATTTTTCGTTTTTCTTACCACTTATATATATCATACTTGCTAAATTTTTTAAACTCTGTAAGAATTCTTTTGTATAACCCTTTAATGATACATCACATATTACTAATCCGTCTAGATATCTTAAATATGATTTTAAATCAAATGGTATTGTTATGTGTTGTACTGTTTTTCTGTTGAATAATTCTCTTCTAACTGTCATTGCAGCATCATTATATATTGAAATTCCTCCTATAAGTATTTCTTCATTTATCTCTTTTGTTCTGATAAATTTATTTAATACTACTCTTGCTTTTGATTCTTCAAACATACCTTTATCACTTAATTGTCTTAAAAATGCTGTAAGTGGTTGTATTGTTAGTATGTCCATTGATTGAACTAAATATATTTCCTGAGCATATTTAAAATATCTCATTGGTGTATTAAAGTCACAATCCATTAATACTACTGTGTGCATTGATAATAATGTTTGAATTATTGGTTCAACTGCTTCTAAATTTTCATCATTTTCTAATGGTGATGTATATATTGTTAAATTAGCATGTTCTTGTATACCATTTGCTCTACCAATTTTTAAGTTATTCATTATATAATTTGATTGTGTTCTTAATGTTTCTTCATTTTTGGTATATATATAATATGCATTTCTATTTTTTGTTAAATCAAGTATTGCTGTGTCTATACCATTCATTGATAGTATTTCTGCTACATTATTTACTAAAAATGATGTTCCATTTTTACTTGTTCCTACAAAAGCTACTAACTTTTGATTTGATTGTATTATGTTGTTTATATCTAATTCGCTATATTCAACTTTTTCTTTTTCAATCAAATTATCATTATTATCTTCTTGTTCATTGTCCATCTTTAAGTTTTCTAATACATTTGTATATTGTTCTTCTATTCCATCTTCTTCAAAACCTGGCAATATACTATCTTCTTCTGGTTCTGAATTTTCTATTCCTGGTAGAGTTGTTTCTTCTTCTGGTTCTGAATACTCAAATCCTGGTAATACTGTTTCTTCTTCTGGCTCTGAATATTCAAATCCTGGTAATATTGTTTCTTCTTCTGACTCTGAGTTATTAAATCCAGGTAATATAACTTCTTCTTCAATGTTTTCTTTTGGCTTTTCTACATTTTTTCTTGGTCTTCCTCTTTTTCTTTTTGGTGGTTCTACTACATTTTCCTCTGTTACAATTTTCTTTGGTCTTCCTCTTCCACGTTTTACTGGTTGTGGTACTTCATTAGTTTTTTCTTCTGTTTCTGGAATAGTATTTATTTCTGCATTTGGTAATTCATGCTTTTTTTCTGTATATCTTTGTGTTGTAGTTTCAGGATTTCCCGTTACAGTTCTTTTATTGTCTACTCTTATTTGATTTTCTGGTATTTGTTTTTCTTTTATAATAATTTTTCTTTCTTTTTGACCAATTACAGATGGTATTACTACTGGTTCACTAGGTTTTTTTATTCTACTATTTTCTAATAATATCTCACTTGTTCCAGCTTTTTCTCTTTTCTTTTCTATTCTTACTTGATCTGATATTTTATTATTGTATGAATTTATTTCTTGATATTTTGGTGATCTTTCTTCTAGTACAGCTCTTACATTTAATGGTAAACATTTACTTATTATTTTTAACTGAGTATTGTTGTATTGATTTGCTATTCTATCAAAACTTTCTACATACTTTTCCTCATCATTTCCAATTCTTTTATAATGTGCTAATATATTTTGTATTTCTAATTCACTAACATCTTTTTCATTGTCTTTTTCATATGTTACATCATCTGTATCTATTTTATAATAAATTTTAGCTTCTTTTTTAGAACGTGGTTTATTTATTAAT
>OJNH01002341.1_pt1 | contig 13388 bp, 10 predicted proteins | sample 1597361 | NCBI WGS metagenome assembly OJNH01 (sample SAMEA2452136, study PRJEB22498) | human gut metagenome | biome: human feces; feature: human gut; material: feces | place: Australia | collected 2012
AGGCCCGGCAGCAGTAGAACAGGTGACAAGGCGTTCTTCATTTCCAAGAATCATTTCACCATTGGTTCCAATGTCTATGGTGAGTGTGATTTCTTCTTTTAAGTCCGGGCGGGTACAGAGCAGACAGCCGATGGTGTCAGCTCCCACAAATCCTGCAATATCCGGTAACATGATAAGGCGTCCGTTTGGATGAATAGAAAGAGAAAAATCAGAGGCTTTTAAATCAAGCATCTGACTGACTGCCGGATTGTATGGTGCATGAACCAGAGATGCCGGAGAAATTCCAAGAAACAGATGGTGCATACAGGTATTTCCGGCAATGATGACCTGATAAATAAGATTTCGTTCAATCTCTGCTTCTTTTGTAAGCTGTCCAATCAGTTTGTTAATGGCAGTCTGGATACAACTGCTTAATTCTTTGGTTCCGTGTTCTAATGCATAGTTTGCACGCATGATAACATCCGCACCGAATTGAACCTGTGGATTCATGGTGCTTGCAACAGCGCAAACTTTTCCCGTGGTCAGATTAATAAGATAGCCGACCACGGTTGTCGTTCCAATATCAAAAGCTGCACCATAAGGAATGACAGGAGCATTTTTTAAATCAAGCAGATGGTTCTTCAGGGTTACGGCATAAATCTTCTCTTTTTGCAACGTATAAATTTGTGAAACAAAGGTCAAGTCAGGTTCAAGGTGTCTCATGTCAGTTCCGGAAACCTTTGTAAGTGCAGTAGTAAGGCGCTGCCAGTCAGAAGCATTTTCTCCGGGTTTTGCTTTTTCTAATTCAATTTCGTGACAGGAGAGGGCAGGTTTTAAAAGAACCGGACGGGAAAAGCCTTCATGGAGAATTGCATGCTTTGAAGTATGTTTCAGAGTTTCTATTTCCATGTCTGAATGAATCTTTGTCTGGCAGGCTTTTACAATCTCAGATTTTTCCTGAACTCTTATCTGAACCAGACATTTTCCGCAAGTGCCCTGACCTCCGCAGGGGGCATCCGGTATAAGTCCTGCTTTGATTTCAGCTTCTAACAGGGTTGTATTTTCTGGTACCTGGATTACTTGATTTTCATTGATAAAGTGAATGTTAAAAAGTTTCAATAAAATTCCCCCAATAAATGTCAAAATAATAAATAAGGTTGAAATTGTCGTGCATTTTGTATCAATTATAGCAGAAATTAAAAAGACAGTAAATCTATCTAAGCAGTAAAAGTAGAAAAAGAGGCCATGAAAGTACATAGCCTCTTTTGGTAAAGTGTAAGGATTAAAAATGACAAACATAGAAATTAAGCTACCAGTTCTTTTGCTTTCTGTGCAGCACTTGCAGCATCCGGTGTGTAAGCATCTGCACCGATTTCATCTGCAAATTCCTGAGTGATAGGAGCACCTCCAACCATAACTTTAATGTGAGAGCGGAAGTCTTCTGAATTTAAGGCTTCTACTGTAGATTTTAATGCAGGCATGGTTGTGGTAAGAAGTGCAGAACATCCGACAATTTTAACATCTGGATTTGCTTTAACGGTTTCGATGAATTTTTCAACCGGAACGTCAACTCCGAGGTCAATGACTTCAAATCCGGCACTTTCAATCATCATGGCAACCAGATTTTTTCCGATATCATGAAGGTCACCGGCAACAGTTCCAATAATTGCTTTTCCACAAACACCAGCGCTTCCGGAAGCAAGATGAGGTTTTAATACATCGACGCCTTTTTTCATTGCACGGGCTGCGACAAGCATTTCAGGTACAAAGATTTCATTTTTTTTGAAACGTTCACCGACGATACCCATTGCATTAATCATTCCATTTAAAATATCAGGAGCGGAACATCCTTCGTCTAAGGCTTCCTGAACAAGACCTGCAACTAATTTAGATTTTCCGGAAACAACTGCATTTTCAACATCTTGAAGTTTACTCATAGTGATACCTCCCTATTATTTCGATTGAATTAAATTTCCAATATATTTTCAAATGTTTAAAGTTAAGCCTTTGGTAATGGACCAATTAAGCCTTCTCTGTACGCTCCGATGTATTCCATACAAAATTCATCTTCACCAAGTAATGCTTCTGTTGCATAGGTAAGACCTAACATATCGCGGTTTGTCGGGTCCATAATTGCACTGTCGAGACCTGCATTCATTGCAAGAATTAAAAATCCGTAGTTAATCAGTTTACGAACCGGAAGATTAAAAGAAATGTTGCTGACAGCTGCTGTAATATGAATCGATGGATACTGTTTTCGGACAGTTTGTATGACTTCGATATTCATTGCAATTCCGTCTTCTGAAGTACAAAGCATTTCAACTAACGGGTCGATATGAATTCGGCTCGGATTGATATTATACTCTTTGGCTTTTGCCATGATTTTGTCAAAGACACGAAGACGGTCGGCTGCACATTTTGGGATACCGGTATCGTCACTTAACAGTGCGATAACCTGCCAGTCTTTGTTTTCTTCCTGTGCCATAAGAGGAAAGATTTTGTCGATTTTATCGCCTTCTCCGGACACAGAATTAAAGATTCCGGGACGTTTGCAGAATTTATATGCCTGCGTTAAAACGTCAGCGCTTGGACTGTCAACAGAAATCGGTAAATCGGTTACTTCCTGGATGCAGTCAATCATCCATTTTAAAGTTTCTACTTCTTCGGCTTCCGGAACAGATGCACAACAATCAATATATGTGGCATTTGCAGCAGCCTGTTTTCTTGCGCGTTCTTTGATAAATTCGGAATCACGTTCTGCGATTGCCTTTGCTACAGATGGAATGGAACCATTGATTTTTTCCCCAATAATAATCAAATGAAACACCTCCTGAAACAATATAATTAAGGATTTCCCTTTCGTTTCCTGCTTTTTATATTTATTATTTTAGCAGGGTAGAGAGAAATAACAAGCCGCAGAAAGTGGGGAAAAATTCAAAGTTTTCCTACAAAGTGTAGGAAAGAAAATAATGATATATGAGGGGTTACCTGTCGTAATCCGGAAACAGACCAATCCGGTAATCTCTTGGGGACATTCCGGTATAGCGTTTGAACATGCGGGAATAATATCCGGCATCACTAAAGCCACAGCAAAGTGCAGTTTCAGTGATGGAAAATTCAGGATTTCTAAGATAAGGAATGCTTTGTTCAATTCGGTAACGCAGAAGATAATCAAAAAGTGATTCCTGCATGTGTTTTTTAAAAAAACGGCAACATTCGCTTTTACATAAATGAACTGAGTTGGCAATATCATCGAGAGAGATTTTCTTTTCAAAATTTTCGTGAATAAAACTTAAGATGGCTTTTAATCTGGCTGATGTTTTCGGATTCAGAGCATTTTCATTTAAAGAAAATGAGGTTCTGTGTTCGAGGAGCATCAGCCAGATTTTTGTAAGTTGCATTTGAATTTTGATTTCATAAAAATCGGATTTATCGGAGGAAAGGGAGATTAATTCGCAGACCAGTTCTTTTAAATCGTGATGCCAGGATTCGCTGCCATCAAATAAAAGAGAGGAAAATTCTTTTGCACTTACAACGGCATCGACATATTTGGTCTGAATCAGACTGTTTTCAAATCCATAAATTAATTTTGAATCAAAAGTAATACTCCAGTAGTAGCAGGCTCTTCCGTCAATGGAGTGACCGCTGTGCAGAGCATTGCAGTTGGAAAACAGTAGGTCTCCTTTTTGAACATGCATTTCATGTCCGTTAATCTGATACATCATTTCGCCCTCTTCAATTAATGTTAATTCGATTTCAGGATGCCAGTGCCAGGAAAAGGAATTTAATTCATAAGATGTGATGCTCTCATGGCTGACCAGAATCGGGAAAGAAACATCTCCATGGCTTTTTAATTCCCTCTGGTTTCGATTGGTCTGTATTTGCATAAAATCTCAATATCCTCCATATAATCCCCATGATATTCCTTGTATTAGTGTCTATAACTCCATTATAATACAAGTAACAAAACTTACAAGTGTGAACGTAAAGAAAAGAAAAATACAATAAAGGAAGGTAAAAAATGGGAATGTTTGAATCAGAAAAAGAAGTAAGCGTACTGAGCAGTGTTTATGGAGAAGAAAACTTAGCGAAGGAACAGGCAAGATATGAACATCTGGCAACAAAATTTAAAGAATGTTTTGGCGAGGGAGAAGTGGATTTTTTCAGTGCACCGGGAAGAACCGAGATTCTTGGAAATCATACCGACCATAATCATGGAAAAGTATTAACTGCAAGCATTGCAATGGATACCATTGCAGCAGCAAGAAAAAACGGAACTTCTCTGGTTCATGTAATCAGTGAGGGATACAAAGCAATTACCATTGATTTGGAAAATCTGGATTCTGAATGTAAATGCAAAGGAACCTTATCTTTATTAATCGGTATGTTTGAATGTGCCATGAAAAAAGGATACAAAGTAGAAGGATTTGATGCTTATATCACGACAGAGGTAATCGGTGCAGCCGGTGTCAGTTCATCTGCGTCTTTTGAAATGCTGATTTGTGCAATCATGAACTACTTCAGCAATGAAGGAAAAATTGATTATGTTGAATATGCGAAAATCGGACAGTATGCAGAACATGAATATTGGTTAAAACAGTCCGGACTGTTAGACCAGATGGCATGCGCAGTGGGAGGAGTCATTGCAATTGATTTCAAAGAAGAAATGCCAAAAGTAGAAAAAGTAGAATTTGGTTATGATAAGTTAGGATATGACTTAATTATTGTAAATACAGGAAAAGGTCATGCAGACTTAAGTGAAGAATATTCTGCAGTGCCGGTTGAAATGAAACGTGCCGCAAAGGTATTTGGAAAAGAAGTGCTTGCGGATGTGGATGAAAAAGAATTTATGGCAAATCTTAATAAAGTAAGAGAAGAAGCCGGTGACCGTGCGGTAATGCGTGCCCTGCATTTCTTTGCAGAACAAAAAAGAGTAGATACTGCAGTAAAAGCAATCAAAGAAGAAGATTATGAGACATTCTTAAACTGCATTACAAAATCAGGAAATTCCTCCTGGAAATGGTTACAGAACTGCTTTGCAACAAAAGATGAGACAGAACAGGCAGTTCCGGTTGCACTTGCGCTGACCGAATTATTTATCGAAGAAGAAGGAAGAGGATACTGCCGAGTTCATGGCGGTGGATTTGCCGGTGTTATTGCAGCAGTGCTTCCAAAAGATTTAACACCAAAATATGTGGAGATGATGACTCCTTATATGGGTGAGGAAAATATTTATGTCATGCAGATTCGCCAGACCGGTGCAGTGCATTTGGAGATGTAAGATTTAAGTAAAGGAAAATAGGGAAAGCTTTTATTTCTTGAAAGGATAGAAGCTTTCCCTGTTTTTATTTAAGCTTAAATAATAATTTCAGAATACATGTTTGGATTCGGTAAAATAGGATTGGAAACGTCCGACTGGAATTTTTTTCGATATTCCTTCGGGGTTGTTCCTGTAAATTCTTTGAAGACTCTGTTAAAGGTCTGTTGATTATTATAGGCACATTCTACAGAAATTCGAGTGATGGAATAATCACTGGTAGTAAGAAGGTGTTTGGCATAATTGATTCGCAAGGAATTTAGATAATGGTTGAAATTTTGGTGAAGGACATTACTGAAGATTCTTGAAAGAGAATATTTTCCAATTCCAAAATGATTTGCAATATTTTCCAGAGAAATATTTTGCGTAAAATGAGAGCCAATATAGGAAATTACTTTTCCAGATAAATCTTGCAGACCTTGTTCTTCTGACTCATAAGGTAAGATTTTCAAGTAAGGAAAAATACGAGAAAGCATCAGGGAAGCAAGTGAGCTGCATAAAGCGACTGTTTCCGCACAAAAATGAACTTCTACGCTACGCTTTTCCGCATATAAAAAATCTGTGTGAATTCGATTCGAATCCAGTATAGGGTTAGCCGGCTGACCTTTTAATAAATCTTTTTTGAAGTAAGGAAGCAGGTTAGGGTTGCAATTTAAAATATAAAAAATAGTTTCTCCGTATTCGGACAACGTATGATAGTTGTGGACGACATTTGGAAAGACAAGTGCAAGTTGCCCAGGTTTTAGCGTATAGGTTTTAGGACCAATCTGCATTATAATTTCGCCTTGTATGACATGTACTAATTCGATTACCTGATGGATGTGCAAAGGAAAATCCAGTGGTTTGTATTCAAAGGTACAATAATAATTTTCTTTTTCTTTTTCGTATTCATAGAACATAATTGTCATCTCCTGCAATAAATGTGTGGTTTTCTTTTGTAATTATGAAGTATTATATAAAAAAACTGGTAATATGTCAAATATAGAAAGAAAAACGTGTTAAAAATGTACAAACTACATATTTGTTTTCTGGCGCGCGTGAAAACAGATGGTGAAAAAGCATAAATAAAATGTGTGCTTTTGATTCTAGAAAGGAAAAGAAATTATGCAAAAAAAATATCTGAAAATAATGAGTGCTGCTTTATGTGCAGCAATGTGTACTTCTTTGGTGGCATGTGGTAGCTCAGGAGACAGCTCTAGCAGTGATAGTAAAAATACAGAATCATCAGATTCCAGTTCAGATAGCGGAAAGAAAAAAGGACTTGAAGTTGCATATAACTTAACAACTGAAGATTTCTCAGTTTTTGAAGGAATTATTAATGACTTTACAAAAGAAACAGGAATTGATGTAACTATCTATAATGGTGGTGATGATTATGAATCGGCAATGAAAACAAGAATGTCATCAGGAGACCTTCCAGATATGTGGGTTACACATGGATGGAGTGTTATCCGTTACAGTGAATATATGATGGATTTGAGTGACCAGCCATGGGTAGAAAACATCGATGCAGGTTTAAAAGATGTTATCTCAAATGATGATGGAGAACTCTTTATCTTACCAATCACACAGGCTGTTGTAGGTATTATGTACAACAAAGATGTATTAGAAACAGCAGGTGTTGACGCAACACAGATTCATACATGGGATGATTTTGATGCAGCATGTAAAGCAATTAAAGATAAAGGCGAAGCATCCCCGATTGAAATGTGTCTGGCAGATGGATTTGACTCCTATATGCTTGAAGGTGTATGGCCAACCTTATATTCAAATGAGGATTTGAGTGATAATAAGGAAGAAGCATTAAAAGACGGAACATTTGATTGGCAAAAAGATGGAGCAGATGCATTTGAAAAACCAACCGAATGGTATGAAAATGGATATCTTAACGAAGATTATGTAAGTGGAAGTAAAGATGATGTCTGCAAAGCTCTTGCAAATGGAGAAGGTGCTTTTGCAATCTATTCTACAGAAATGATTCCTTCTATCTTAGCTTATAATGCAGATGCAAATATCGGAATCCTGCCACTTCCATCAAAAGAAAAAGATGGAGCATCCTATTTTGGAACAGGTGAAGGAAACTTCAGTTGCTTCGGTATCTGGAAAGATACAAAATATGAAGATGAATGTAAACAGCTTCTTGAATACTTAGCACAGCCGGAAATCGCAGTTCAGATTGTAAAAATCGATGGTGGTATTCCTGGACTTACCAATATTGAATTAGACGAAAGTGACCAGGCAGCTTATACAACAAATGCATTTAAAGAAGCTCAGTCACAGTTTGATGGTGATTTAATTTATGATAACTTCTTTGACCGTGAATATCTTCCAAGTGGTATGTGGAGTGTAATGGCAGATGCGACTTCTACATTGTTAGCAGATGGTGACCCGAAAGGTTCAAATGAAGAAGCCCTGTCTATGGTTGCTGATAACTATAATGACTTAATGGGAAATTAAATCCATAATGACTTGATAGAGTGGCAGAAACGGAAATGTGAAGCTCCGCACTTGGATGCTGTCCTTGTGCGGAGCTTTTTGGGTCAAAAATCAGGAGAGAATCGTAGCTGAGGCATTTTCTGAAATCTGACAGATGGGAGTTGTGTTATGACTGATAAAAGAAAACGAAAATTAAACTGGTTCTATGTACCAGCTGTAATTTTAATGATTGCTTTTATTGCATATCCTCTGGGAAATGCGATTTATCTTTCATTTTTTAAATGGAATGGATATTCCGTAAATAAAGAGTTTGTTGGAATTGAAAATTATGTATCTATGTTTAAAGATAAAGTATTTGTTTCTTCGCTGAGAAATACACTGATTTATGGTTTTGGATGTACGCTTTTTCAGCAGATTATTGGGTTGGCACTGGCTTTGTTTTTAAACAGTAAATTTAAAGGTCGTGGAATGATTCGTACCATTATTTACATGCCGGCTATGGTTTCTGGTCTTGTAATGGGATATATCATGTATTTCTTCTTCCAGTACAAGGGCGGTGTTGTAAATGATATCTTAGCAGCATTTGGTGCTTCCGGATATGACTGGCTTGGAAATGGTACTTCTGCGATTGCAGTTATTGTATTTATTAATACCTGGCAGTTTGTCGGTGTCAGTATGGTTATCTATCTTGCAGGTATTCAGGGAGTATCTCAATCTTATCTGGAAGCTGCAACGGTAGATGGGGCAAATGCCTGGGAAAGATTTCGTTTTATTATCTTGCCACTGTTAGTACCAGCACTTTCCTCTTCTGTTATTTATAACTTAATTGGTGGATTGAAACTTTACGATGTTATCATTGCGCTGACAGATGGTGGTCCGGCGAAAAAGACTCATTCTCTTGCAACCTATATTGCAAACCGATATTTTGATGCAGAACGTGCAGGATATGCAGCAGCAATTGGTGTATTTTCCTTTGTGATGATTATGATTATTTCCATGATTGTCAATGCATATTTCCGTAAGAAGGAGGTAGACCTCTAATGGCAAAATTAAAAGAAATGATGCATAAAAATAAAGATAGCGGATTCTATGAAGAATCAGAAGAAAAAATGAAATTCCGCGCAAAAGACTGGTGGAAATATCTGGTTAGTATTGCGTTACTGATTATTTATCTGTTTCCATTTTATATCATCATCAATGTTTCTTTAAAAGCATTTAGTGATACAACTTCGAGAATCCAGTTTCCGGAAACAATTTACTGGGATAACTATAACAAGGTTATTCAAAGTGGAGAAATCTTTACAGGTATTAAAAACTGCTTGATTATTACCGTACTTGTTTTACTTGTTGAGATTGTAATTGGATGTATGGCAGCTTATGGGCTGGCACGTAATCAGTCAAAATTAAACGAAATTGTAAGAAGTTTGATTATGTCTGTCATGATGATTACACCCCTTACAATTTTGGTTGGTGTTTATTCTACCATGTCAAAGATTCATGCAACTTCTACTTATTGGGGCATGGTATTGGTATTAAGTGCATTTGGACTTCCACTTGTTATCTTCTTGTATACGAACTTTATTTCATCGATTCCGGTTGCGCTTGATGAAGCAGCTGCCATTGATGGAGCAAGTAATTTCCAGGTTTTCTTTAAAATTATTTTACCACAGCTTAAAACTGTAACTGTAACAGTTATTATCCTTCAAGGAGTTGGTGTATGGAATGAATATACTTATGCATATTATTTCCTGCAGAAGACATCCATGAGAACCATTACGTTGGTCATTAAAACGTTCTTCTCAGCAGTATCAAATGATTATGGTGCAGCAGCAGCAACAGCAGTAATCGGTATGTTACCATTGATTATTGTTTATCTGTGTCTGCAAAAATACTTTATCCAAGGTCAGGTAGATAGTGCGATTAAGTAAAAAGTAAAAAAAGCTACCTTTGGATAGATTCCAATGGTAGCTTTTTTAGAAAAATGATAAAACAAAGTAATGATAAAAAACAGGAGGAATGAGGGTGAAATTATTAGAGGACGCTCCGGTTGTGTCAATCGCAGAACAGATTTCGGAAGTGATAATTGCAGGATTTTTGTGGCTGATAGCATGTATTCCAATTATTACGATAGGACCGGCAAGTGCAGCACTTTATTATACAATTGTTAAAGTTGTAAGGAAAAAACATAGTACTGTCACAATTGCTTTCTGGCATTCTTTTAAAGAAAATTTAAAGCAGGGAATTGGTATAACACTATTTTATCTGGTATATGCCGTAATTTTATTGTTTTATGTAGGTGTAGTTGCAAAAAGTGGAATGTTTGAGAGAACACCATATCTTTTTGTTGCATCGGGAATGGTACTTGCATCTCCGTTTGCAGTTACAGTACCGTATATTTTTTCCGTACTCTCAAGATTTCGTATGAGCATTGTTGGGCAGTTTCAGTATGCATTACATATGTCCGTGAAATATTTTCCAATTACAATATTACTGATTCTGCTTTTGGGAGTAGCAGGAATGATTTGCTATTTGTTTCCGTTTTTAATGGCAATTGTTCCTGGAGCATATGCTTGGGTTTCTTCATTTTTAGTGGAAAAAGTCTTACAAAAATATATGAAACAGGCAAGGAAAACAGAAGACGGTGCCTGGTATTATGATTAATAAAATAAAAAAGAAAATAGAAAGAAAATAAAAGAAAAAGAAAGGGACAGGCTTATGGAAACACAGGAAATTCGCATTGAGGAGAACGGACTAAAAGTTATCTTTGAAGTCCGTGAGAATGGAATCGTAGAATTAAAACAATTTACAACCGCTGGAAAACCAGACAGAAATCGTGAACCAAGAGACAAGCAGGCATCTTATTCAATTACAGAGATTCAGCTTACCGGAAAAGGAAGCATAAATATGCATGGCTATAAACATAATTTAAGCAGTGCATCGAAAGAGTTTCATTATGTAAATCATACGTTGGAAAAAGCAGAGAAGGGTCAGCAGTTAATCATCCATACGAAATCAGATTATGGTGTGGAACTTCGCTATCACATGCAGTTCTTTGATGGGATTTCAGCGGTTCAGGTATGGACAGAAGTAAAAAATAATGGTACAGAAGCAGTTGGCTTAGAATATGTTTCTTCTTTTATTTATCATGGTCTTTGTGCAAATGGGGAACTTCCATATTATGATAAAACACAGATTTACACTCCATATAATAGCTGGTGCTGTGAAGCACAGTGGAAAAAAGACAGTGCAAAACAGTTGAATTTAAATGGCATGATGGTAGATGGATTTAACACTCCGGGATTTGGGTTAAACCGATACTGCTATGGAGGAAGAGGCTCCTGGTCAAGTTGTGAATATCTTCCGATGGGAATCTGTGAAGACACAGAAGCAAAAGAAACGTATTTCTTCCAGATTGAACATTCCGGTCAGTGGCTTGTAGAGTATGGTTCTTCTATGGGAAAAAATCTGTATCTTGCGCTTAGCGGACCGACAGAGATGGAAAATGGCTGGTGGAAGAATTTAAAACCAGGAGACACATTTGAGACGGTACCGGTTGGATTTGGTGTTGCGGATGGTTCTTTGAATGAGGCAATGGCAGAATTGACAAAGTATCGTAGAGCAATCCGAAGAGAAAATGACGATGATAAGAAATTAAATATTGTATTTAATGATTACATGAACTGTCTGATGGGAGACCCGATTGAAAGTACAGAAAAAGAAATCATTGATAAAGCGGCTGAGATGGGCTGTGAGTATTACTGCATGGATGCAGGCTGGTATGATAAAGGCTATTGGTGGGACAGAGTTGGTGAATGGAAAGAATCACCGGAACGTTTCCCAAATGGAATGAAATCCGTATGCGATTATGCGAAATCAAAAGGACTGGTTATGGGACTCTGGCTTGAAATTGAAGTCATGGGAGTCGAGTGTGAGCTTGCAAAGAAACTTCCAGATAACTGGTTTATCTGCCGTCATGGAAAACGCCATATCGATAATAAACGTTATCTGCTTGATTTTAGAAATCCAGAAGTCAGAGCCTATTGTCGAGAGGTTGTAGACCGTCTGATTGAGGATTATGGAGTTGGATATTTCAAAGTGGATTATAATGTTACGATGGGATATGGAAGTGAGTTAAATTCTGACAGCTGTTCCGATGCAATCCGTGAGCATTATTTATGTTTGTATCAATGGTATAAAGAAATTTTCAAAGCACATCCTGACCTTGTAATTGAAAACTGCGGTTCTGGTGGGCAGAGAATGGATTATGGAATGTTGAAGCTGTTAAGTCTTCAGTCAACCAGTGACCAGACGGATTACATTTACAATTCTTATATTGGAGTAAATGTTGCAAGTGCGGTAACACCAGAACAGGCCGGTATGTGGGTTTATCCTTATGAAGATGATAGAGAGCATGTCATCTATAACATGGTAAATGGGCTCCTGCTTCGTCCATACATAAGTGGAATGGTATGGAAAATGAGTGAGGAAAATCTTAAACTTATGGCAGAAGGAATTGCACTTTATAAACAGATTCGTGATGGAATAAAGGATGGCGTTCCGATTTTTCCGCTTGGATTTGCTGATTTAGAAAGTAAACATCTGGTTTACGGAATTAAAACGGAGGATAGAGTATATCTTGCAGTGCTTGCACCAAAAACAGAAAAAGTTGAAATTCCGCTTGAATTTGAAAAAAAGATAGAAAAAGTAACTGTTATTTATCCAGGCAATGTAGATTGCAAATTCTCGTACAACAATGAAAAACTTTCCGTTGAACTTCCACAGGAAAAATGTGCACGTCTGTTTGAAATTGATTTCAAAAAATAGTAAATGAGTACAGGAGATACGTATGAACAAAAATGATTTTGCAAAAAATCCGCCGATGGGCTGGAACAGCTGGGACTGCTATGGGGCATCCGTAACAGAAAAAGAATTGAAACAAAATGCAGATTATATGGCAGAGCATTTGAAACAGTATGGCTGGGAATATGTTGTGTGTGATATCCAGTGGTATGAGCCGACTGCGGATTCCAGTCATTATCATAAATTTGCTGATTTATGTATGGATGAATATGGCAGATTAATTCCAGCAGAGAATCGTTTCCCATCTGCAAAAGGGGGAAAAGGATTTAAAGAGATTGCGGATTACGTGCATGAAAAAGGTCTGAAATTTGGAATCCATATTATGAGAGGAATTCCGCGCCAGGCAGTTGCAAAAAATGTGACGATTAAAGGAACTTCCTATACGGCACGTCAGGTTGCACATCCAGCTTCAATTTGTTGCTGGAATTCGGATATGTATGGTGTAGATTCAACACAACCCGGCGCACAGGAATACTATGATTCTATTTTGGAATTGTATGCTTCCTGGGGAGTGGATTATATTAAAGTTGATGATATCTGTGTAAAATATGGTCGTATCAATGACGAAGGAACATTGCAGTATGGTGGAGATGAAATTGAGATGCTCCACAGAGCGATTGAAAAATGTGGACGGCCGATTGTCTTAAGTATTTCGCCGGGACCGGCTATGGTAGAGAAAGCAGAGCATTTAAGAAAATATGCAAATCTTTGGAGAATCACCAATGACTTCTGGGATTCCTGGGAAGATATTATGGAAATGTTTGACAGATGTAATAACTGGGCGCCTTATGTATCG
>OJNH01002344.1_pt1 | contig 13377 bp, 15 predicted proteins | sample 1597361 | NCBI WGS metagenome assembly OJNH01 (sample SAMEA2452136, study PRJEB22498) | human gut metagenome | biome: human feces; feature: human gut; material: feces | place: Australia | collected 2012
AATATTGTTTATCAACCAGTTATAAAATACGTGTTTTTTGAGTGACGAAGTCAGGGCATTTTCTTTTTCGTTGTTTTTCCAACAGTAATAAAAAGTTTTTGGCATTTACCATTTCTGTTGGGTCTCCAAAAAAACAAACTATTAATCGCACCTTGCAAAACACGTTCAGAAGGTAAGATAATAGAAACGCTTCTTCAGAAAGTCATAGTCGTCCACCTTGTTCTGGTCATACTTCTTGCGATTAAGTCCGCAGATGCGGCAAAACTCCTTGTACCACTGCGAAAATGACTTGGGCTTGTTTATCATCTCCCTGCTGTTGTAAAGCATGTTGGCGATACGTGCCTGATCCTTTGGCGTCTGAAACGCCATGATGTCGTCTACCAGAATGGGCAGATAGTCCGTCTTGAGTGGATTTCGCCCCTTAAAGCCCATAGTGAAATAACTTGACAAACCTGTCTGCATGTCCAGTTTTGACACAGACCGAGTCAGCTGCAGTGTTGCAGACTCGTTGTCATTGGCTTCCGGAGCCTCGCTGTAGTTGTAGGTGTCTACCTTGTCTATGCGGGTGTGAATATACGTGGCCCCCGCCGCCACGTCAACCTTGGTGCCAATGGTTATATTGCCGTTGATTGTAACTTCCATGTCCTTGTTGTTTACTTACTGTCTGTTTACCACTGTATTGATGTTAACATTCTCGATTTTTATCACACGAGGTCTGCACCTGCGCCTCAACCTTCTGTTTTCGTTGCGTAGAGCATCCACCTCTTCACTTACGGACTCTGACGACGGCAATGCCAAAGACTTGGCTTTAGCCATCATTATTTTGTCCATCAACGTTACATAGTCAAGCAAGGCCATCTTGGCCCTGCGACACATGCGGCTGCGAGCCGCTGTGGTTTTTGAATTCATTCTCTTCATAATATTATAATAATTAGTTAAACGAAATCTACATGCGTCTCCTAACGACCGAATTGGGCTAATACGGAATGCCTGACATCGGCAATCAAAGCATACGAGTCATCAGATGAGTCAACAAATACCTCAGGCACATCTCTGTCACACGCACCAGCACACACGAAATGATAATCAACACCGGAGCAAACAGTCCTCCGTAGACAAGACTGCCAAGCAACATAGGAATGATACACACAAGGGCCACACTTACTGAAATGCCCATCGCCACATGACGGAAAAATTGAATCCGCGATACATTGTTTTTCATAGCTGTATTCTTTGTTGTTAATTGTTTTCAAATGCAAAGGAAGCGCGCAAGTGTTTCAAAAAGCGGAACACTTCAGAAATTTTTCTTATCTTCGCAATAAAATCCAAACAAATGAAACTCTCACAACAATCCTGGCTTGTAAGCCTGCTCAGCCAACACCCGCAAGGGTGTACACTGGCCGAGATTAACGAATGCTGGCAGCGGTCAAACAACTACAACGGCCGCCCCGTCTCTCGCACATCGCTGTTTAGGGCACGCGACACCATACTAAACCAATTCGGCATTCTGATAGAGTGTGAGTGTCACCGTGGCAATTCGCGCTACAAAATAGGAAACCCCACCGAACTGCAAAGCGACTCAATGAAGAACTGGCTCTACTCAAACCTTACGTTGGGCAACCTGCTGGCAGACCACACCGCCCTCAAAGATCATATCATACTTGAAAACACACCAGTCAACACCGCCCACATGCACGATATTCTGCAAAGTATGCGCAAACATCGCCAACTTAATATCGAATACAAGAAATACACCTCTGGCCAACCATCGCAACGCACTGTGGCCCCCATAGCTCTCAAGTTGTGGAAGCAGAGGTGGTATCTTCTGCCACAACAGCACAACACTGACACGGATTTCCGCACATCGTTGCGCATCTTCTCGCTAAACAGAATCAGAAACATAACAACAACTGACCTAACATTCAAAATACCCAAAGACTTCTCGCCACAGGTGTATTTTGCCGACTATTATGGGGTACTGACCAACGACGCTGCCAAGCCCGAACGCATTGTTATCAGGGCTTTCGGACAAACACCCTATTACCTGAAAGACCTGCCACTCCACCATTCACAACATGAAATAGAGGCTACCCCCGACCATACGGATTTTGAACTGTACCTCAAGCCCACACCCGATTTCCTTACTCATCTGCTGACCCACGGAGCAGGACTGAAAGTGATGTCACCGCAGCATCTTGTAGACGAAATGACAGACAGACTGCAAAAAATGCTTCATGCATACTTCCCATAACCCACAAAAACGTCATCACACGGCCATATTCTGAAAATCTCTTCACAGAATACCGTAATTGATGCATCTAATACTGTAAATTTGCACAAGCAAACACAAACCCCACACATGAACATTTTTTCTACAGACTATATGCTCTATGCAGACGCATGCCTTGCATACATGGTGACAGCCGTAGTATGCGCTGTGATACGCTGGAGACACATGTGCCACCCTTACGATGAACAGGCAGACTACTTCTACCCAGCACGCAGGCAGGTAACATTCTTCTACGCCGTCAACCTTATGCAGTTGCCATACTATCTTTGGCCGTCAGACGAAGGCACATGGCTCTACATACGGTGTTTCAGCATTATATGTATCCCTGTATGCTTCACCATGCTCTTTGCCCGATACTTCAAGTGGCAACAGCTCAAGCAACTGAAGAACATACTCTTATTGGGTCTACCCATGCTGACACTGGCATGCATGATGGTTGCCGTAATGCTTCACGATGCCTCATGGTTTGAAAGGCACGCAGCATGGCTGAAATATATGTTTGGAGGACTTGGCCTGCTGCTTGCAATCAGACTCGCTGCCATTCTTCGATGGATAAAGACAGGCATCGACTCGTTCCACCGCAACAACTATGCTGCAGAAGACGACTTCCCGTTCCACTTTGCCAAAAGGGCAATCTGGACACCATTGATATGGGTCGCCTTCTCGTGGACGGTATTTCTGTCGGGCAGCCACGACGTGAAACTGGCACTCGACATTTTTCTCTCTATCTGGATGGTCAGACTGCTGTGCCACACGCTGCACCCCCAACGCATGCTACGCACCGAAGTGGTGGAGCAAGAATTTGACCACAACGGGGAATACCGGAGAGAAAAAACCGACAACTCCGACATCCGCAAGGAAACAGACACCGACGACACCATTACGCCAGCCACCCCGACATCCCTCTACTCCGAAGAGGCTAAAGCAATGGTGCTGGCCATCATTTTGCGCAAATTCAGAGAACCTCATCTGCTCAAGACGGAGGTACTGGCCGATGTAGACAACGGCATGACAGCACAGGCAAGCAGATTTATCGCCGAGGTGGGCTACTATAACCTTATTAATATGTTCCGCCTCAGATATGCCACCTTATATAAACAACAGCACCCGCAAGCCAAACAGGTAGAAGTGGCAGAGCAGTCGGGATATATCTCTGACCAAGCATTAAGCAGAGCCAAGAAAAACGTTACTTCCATAGACATGGATATGGTAAAAAACGTAACTATAGAAACCGAGTAATCCGCCAAACAAGACCTGCTGACAAAGACATTGACAAGCAAATAAGAAAGTGATAAAGTCAGGAGAGGTCATTTACAACCTAATGACCGATTTGGGTTATACTCAATTCGAGCGTTAGGACTGAAGTAATAAAAAAGATGCCATTTACGACCTAATGACCGATTTGGGTTAAATCCTCACTGCCTTGAGTATGGAATCTATACCCATGAGGTCTTGACAAATATCGTTGACCTCGTTTGTATCATGAACCAAAACAGTCAGTTGGGCATTAAACAAGCCTTTGTCGGTTTCAATGTTCAGTCGTTTCACATTCAGCCCACGTTTCTTGAACAGAGACTCTGCAATGTGAAACAACGTGCTAGCCTTGTCAACGCCCTCCACATAAATGCACGTCTCAAACAAGTGGCCGTGCTTCATGTTCCATCTCACCGCAACAATATTATTACCAAACTGTGTCTTGAGTTTGGTAGCCTCCTCACACTCGCGTTTGTGAATGGTAAAACTACACTCCCTATCGTCAATATACCCCAGAGCATCATCGCCGGGTATGGGTTTGCAGCACGGGGCAATAACGCAGTTGTCAATGTTGACCTCATTGATAGGGAATACCTTTTTCTTGTCAATGGAACCTATAAACTCCTGTGAGTCAGAATAACGTTTGCTGATATCACCCACTTTCGTCTGCTCCTTGTCCTTGTTTCCGATAAAAGGAATGAGCTTGCGCCACGACAGACGGGTGGCTTTGTCTTGTCCGTGAAGAAAAGCAATGTCATCATCACCCAAGGCAATGGTACCATCGGCCACATCAAGCAACAGTCTTGACAGGCTTCCTCGCTGGTGGAATATGCGAAGTTGTTCCAACACGTTGCTGTTAAACTCAATACCATTGTCAAGAAGAAACTTCCGTATTATGCGCTCACCGCTAGCCTCCTGAATGCGGTCCATCTTGCGCAGGCAGGCTTGTATCTTGCTCTTGGCTTTTGCCGTAACAACAGAGTTGAGCCATTCGTGGCGCACCTGCTGGGTACGTGCAGTGAGTATTTCCACCTGGTCGCCCGATTCAAGTGTACACGTGGCGGGAACAAGCCTGTGGTTCACCTTGGCACCAATGCAGTGAGTACCAAGAAACGAATGAATGGAAAAAGCGAAGTCAAGGGCGGTGGCTCCCGACGGGAGTGTCTTTATTTCGCCCTTGGGAGTAAACACTATTATCTCTGACGCAAAGAGATTAAGCTTTATTGTGTCAAGCAGGTCTATGGTATCGGGTTGAGGGTCGTCAAGGATTTCCTTGATGGTGTGTATCCACCCGTCCATCTTGTCATCAGAGGGGGACTCTTTACTGTTTTCCAGATTTTTGTATTTCCAATGGGCGGCCAATCCCTGCTCGGCGATTTCCTGCATACGCTCGGAGCGTATCTGCGCCTCTATCCAATTGCCGTTGTTGTCCATCAACGTGAGATGAAGAGCCTGATAGCCGTTTGCCTTGGGGTGGTTGACCCAGTCGCGCGTACGGTCGGGATGGACCTTATATATGCGGGTCAGCGCCACATAGATATTGAAACATGTGTTGACCTCGTCTTCCCCCGGCTTCGGTTTAAACACTATGCGTGTGGCAAGAATGTCAAAAATCTCCTCAAACGTGACATGCTTGTTCTGCATCTTCTTCCAGATGGAATAAGGGGTCTTGATGCGGGCCGTTATATCATAGTCCAGATTAAGATTATCAAGAGCCTGACGAATGGGCTTTATAAACTCACGAAACACCGTGTCACGTTCCGCCTTCGTGGCGGCAAGCTTATCCTTGAGAGCATTATACTCCTCTGGGTGCTCATATCTGAAACTCAAATCCTCAAGCTCGTTCTTTATCTTGTTGAGACCAAGACGGTCAGCGATAGGTGCATATATATATAGTGTTTCTCCCGCAATCTTGTATTGCTTGCTTGGCAGCATTGACGAGAGAGTCCGCATGTTATGAAGACGGTCCGAAATCTTTATGAGAATCACACGTATGTCCTCACTCATGGTGAGCAACAGCTTCTTGAATGTTTCGGCCTGCAACGATGCCTTGTCACCAAAGATTCCGCCTGATATCTTCGTAAGTCCCTCAACAATGTTGGCAATCTTCTCTCCAAAGAGGTTCTTGATGTCTTCAAAGGTATATTCGGTGTCCTCCACAACATCATGCAGCAAGGCAGCACATATCGATGTCGACCCAAGACCTATCTCACCACATGCAATCTGTGCCACTGCAATGGGGTGAAGAATATATGGCTCGCCAGAACGCCGCCGCACACCTTTGTGTGCCTGCTTGGCAAAGTTGAAAGCACGGGTGATGATGTCAACTTTCTTGCGGTGGTTCGAAGCGAGATAGGTGTCGAGCAAATGACGAAATGCGTCATATATCTGTTTTTCCTCAAGAGCTTCGGTGTTCTTGTCGTCTGACATATAGGTTGGTGTGTTGGCCGGATTTTAGGAATTGTGTACAAAAGTATGGAGAATGGGTCATTTCACCCGAAGTTTACGGCCTGCCCTGATGTTGTCACCTCTAAGATTGTTCAACTTCTTGAGGGCGGCCACTGTGGTGCCGTTACGTGCCGCAATGGCACCGAGGTTGTCACCCTGTCGTATGGTGACCGACTTGCTTCTGCGGTTTCTCTCGCTTTTCCGTGCAGAGCGACCGCTGCGCTTTCCGCTGGTCACGGTGCTTGACGTACGTTTGCCATAAGCAGGTTCTGCTGGCTGCACATTATCTATGTCTGCCACCACACTGTTCTGCACTGTGGTGGAATCGGTGTTCTGAGCCGCAAGATTATCCAAAGCTACCGAACTGCGGTAGATGGAGTCTTCAATACCCACAAACTTCACAGAAACTTCTTCGGGCAGGGCAATGACACAACGCCTGCGCCCTCCGGGAATAAACGAAGTCTTATACTGAGGGTTGAAGCCCCTCACCTCCTCTACGTCAACACCGCAAGCCTTGGCAATCTGCTCCATGGTCATATCATAGTGAACTACGGCGGTATCAACAATCACTGGTTTGGTGGCAGTACGCGCCTTGATATTGTGCTGGCTGTAATTATTCATGATATACGTAGCAGCTATAAAGGCCGGCACATAGCCGCGGGTTTCACGCGGCAGATACGGATAGATAGTCCAATAGTCTCTGACACCGTTGGCGCGAGCAATGGCACGGTTCACGTTGCCAGGCCCACAGTTGTAAGCCGCCAACACAAGGCTCCAGTCACCGTAAGTGTCATAAAGATTGCGCAGATATTTGGCGGCTGCTTCTGTAGACAGGTAGGGGTCATTGCGTTCGTCAACCCAACTGTTTATGTCAAGCCCGTAAATCTTGCCGGTGCTGGGCATGAACTGCCACAACCCGCTTGCCCCGGCGTGACTTCTGGCCTTGGGATTGACGGCCGACTCTATGACTGGCAGATAATTAAGAACCTCAGGAACATCATACTTGCACAGAATATCATCAAAGATGTTGGCATACAGATTGTAACGACCTATCATGCTCGACACCGAACGACGAAGGCGTGTGGCATAGCGGTCTATGTAGCTCTTCACAACATTGTTGTAGACATGAAACTCCTCCGGACCAGGAATGGCCTTAAGCCTCTCTATGAAATACTCGTCAGGGAAGAACGGGTTTTTGTCGTCAAGCTCCACTTCATCATCAAGCGGACTGAGATAATTCTTGTCAATATAGCTGTTTGCTTCGTCTTCTTGCGCCTCGTCCAACAGTCCGTAAGGCATGTCACTTTCATCAATGTCGTAATTATCAATCTGCGCCAGAGCAGGCAATGCTGCCAACATAAGCGCAGACGTCAATAATATATGTCTAATTTTGTTCATCATAATCAACCGTTGTGTTTTGTTGTAACGAGAGGCAATCTCAGAATTTAAGATTGCATTGCACTCCCAACGCTTTGCTTTTGCCATTGCCGATGGCGGTGTGCTGCTCAATGGAAGCCGGTTCAAACGACACACTGAGATCCTTGCTTATATCAAAAGTCGACAGTTGCGCATCAATATACGCATCAACCACTGATATCAGGTAGACCCCGAAAAAGGCGAAAATACTCATGTCGCGATATTTGCGGTAATAGTCACGCTTGTGTCTGAAGATTTTCTTGAACTGTTCTTCGCGACCAGTTATGTCGTATCCCATTGGCAACATGTTCAAATAAGAATTGGTGTTGGGATCATCATCCATAATGTCGACAAATGCCTGTGAATAGTCATCATACATCTGCTGATTCCACAACAGCGCATAGGTACACCCCAAAAAGCCTCCGTAAATGATGGGCAGCTTCCAGTACTTGCGGTTATATATCTGACCGGCCCCGGGGAATACCAACGAGAGCCACAGCGCACGGTTCGGATTAGGAACAAACACTGAGCCATCCTTGCGCAATTTGAGCTTACGCGGCTTCTTCGCAAGACGCGAGTCAAGAAGAGCGGTATCAACCTTTGACTGGGCCAACGAGTCAGCGGTGGCATACAGCGATGCCAGTGTGGTGTCAGTGGTGTCTGACCGCATACAAGCCCCCGTTGCGACACTGGCCTCCGCACACGGTGCAAAGACGACTGCCACCAAGGCCATCAGTATGACAATCAGGTTCTTCACTTGCCAGTCTTACTTAATCAAATTAGTTTCCGCAGCTGGGCAATGACCGCATCCATCTCCTCGGGAGTGGCAAATGCCAACGTTATGTTGCCCTTTCCGTTGTTGTATTTCGCCTTCACCTTAGTGCCGAAAGTCTTGGAAAGCTGTTTCTGTATCGTTTGCAAGTCTTTGGGCAACACAGTGGCACTTTGCGCCTTCTGTGAAGTCTGCTTCACACTGTTACCCTCATTGATGTCTTTAGCCATTTCTTCCACCTTGCGCACGGAGTAGCCATTTTTCTGTATTTCATTAAACAGCTTCACCTGCTGTGCAGGACTCTGAACACTGAGAATGGCTCGCGCATGCCCTTGGTCTATCTGCTTGTTGCGCAGTGCAAGCTGCACGGGGGCGGGCAATTTCAGCAGCCTCAAATAATTGGCAACAGTGGTTCGCTTTTTGCCAACCTTTTCCGCCACAGCCTCCTGGGTGAGGTTCATCACCTGTTGCATGTTGCTGTAGGCCAGTGCTATTTCTATAGCGTTAAGGTCTTCGCGCTGAATGTTCTCCACCAACGCCATCAGAGCCACACTCTCATCATTGGCATTGCGCACATAAGCAGGAATGGTGGCGAGACCGGCAAGCTGACTTGCACGCCAACGACGTTCACCGGCTATTATCTGATAAGTGCCATCGTCCATCTGACGCAATGTGATGGGCTGAACAATGCCTATCTGCTCTATGGAGTCAGCCAGTTCGCGCAGAGATTCCGGGTCTATCTCCCTTCGTGGCTGATTGGGATTGGCCACAATTTTGTCAATGTCTATCTCGTTGATTGACGATGAACCCTGAGGATTTATATCGTCAGTGGATATCAAGGCGTCAAGACCGCGGCCAAGTGCGTTGAACTTCTTCTCGGGGAATTTCTTATGAGGCATATAATATCGCTTGCTTTGTTAAGTTGAGAAATGCGTGTGTGTTTACCAAAAATCCGACACTGATGTCATGCAATGAGGGTCAGGCCGGCCGCTTGTTTTTGTTAAGTATTTCCTTTGCCAAGGCCAGATAGCTTCGAGCTCCCTTGGAGTCGGCGTCATACTGTATGGCGGCAAGTCCGTGAGATGGAGCCTCGCTTAACTTCACATTGCGCTGCACCACGGTCTTGAACACAAGGTCTTCAAAATGTCTCACCACCTCATTGTAAATCTGGTTGGCAAGCTTCAGACGTCCGTCATACATGGTGAGCAGAAATCCCTCTATCTGCAGTTCAGGATTGAGCTTGCGCTTGATGAGCTTGATGGTGTTGAGCAACTGAGCAATTCCCTCCAACGCAAAATACTCGCATTGCACGGGAATTATCACCGAGTCGGCCGCAGTGATGGCATTAACGGTGATGGCTCCCAACGATGGACTGCAGTCTATTATTATGAAGTCATATTCAGCCTTAAGGGGCATAAGCATTTTCTTCATAACCAACTCACGCCCTTTCTCTATGGCAAACAGCTCGCGTTCTGCCCCGGCAAGATTGACGTGACTGGAGATTATGTCAAGATTGGGAACATCGGTGGTATATATGGCTTCGTGGGGGTCGGCACCATTGATAAGGCAGTCATAGACCGTGCAGTCTACGTTGCCCACCTCTATGCCGAGACCAGAAGAGGAATTGGCCTGAGGGTCAGAATCAACAAGGAGTACGGTCTTCTCAAGCGTCGCCAACGAGGCCGCCAGATTGATTGCCGTGGTAGTTTTACCTACTCCGCCCTTTTGATTGGCTATTGCAATGATTTTACCCATAGTCTGATTAGTTTGTTTTCTTACTCGCAAGAATAAGGTTATATTTATGCAAAGGTAATATTTTTTTTGAGAACATAAGCTTGTGTAGCAAGTTTTATATATGTAAAAAGACTTAAAACCATCGTAACATAAACCTCCCTACACCTTTACACACAACCCCTTCCTGACAACTACCCCACCCGAAAACCGGTCTACACGGCTCACAACATCAAAAACCACACCACGGCAAACACGGAAACCGACAAAATACACTATCTTTGCACCGCACACTATTATTCACACACACATGAGACCACTGATATTCATCTCTAACGACGACGGCTACATGTCAAACGGCATCAAGACACTGATTGAGGCACTCAAGCCCCTCGGTGACCTCTTTGTTGTCGCCCCCGACAGCGCAAGGTCTGGAGCAGGATGCTCCATCACAAGCACTATACCCGTTAGCTGCAGACACATCAGTTCTGACAACGGTGTAAACATCTACGCTTGTTCAGGCACTCCTGCCGACTGCACAAAACTGGCACTCAGCCAACTCCTCGTGCGCCAGCCCGACCTCATCGTGGCCGGCATAAACCACGGGGGCAACGCCTCGGTCAACATTCACTATTCGGGCACAGTGGCCGTAACGACAGAAGGCGCCCTGCATGGAATTCCATCTATTGCCTTTTCAAGCCTTAACGCCGACACCAACGCAGATCTTTCACACACCATACCCGTGTGTCAGCATATCGCACGCCTCGCAATGCAGCACGACATGGCTTTCGGAACTTATCTTAACGTCAACTTTCCTCTTACAACACAGATAAAGGGCATCAAACCATGCAGAACGGCATACAGCCGCTGGATAGAGGAGTTCGAACCGTGCTGCTGTCCAAGAGGAGGCAAATACTTTTGGCTGACAGGCGAAAACGTCAACGAAGAACCTGACGACGACAGTACTGACCTCTGGGCACTCGAACACGACTATGTGGCCGTAACACCCATCATGACTGACCCGACAGACCATGCTATGATAGAGTCGATGAAAGAGTGGGACTTGTAGGCCCGCACACAACAATGGCACAGACAACAATAAAAACGAAAAGACAACACCGCTATCCATGAAATATTTTCTCATTGCCGGCGAACCCAGCGGCGACCTCCACGCCTCCAACCTCATGAAGGCTCTCCTGCAAGCCGACCCCGAAGCACAGTTTCGCTTCTATGGTGGCGACAAGATGAAAGCCGTAGGAGGAACCCTGCTCAGGCACTACAGAACCATTGCCTATATGGGCTTCATTCCTGTCATTCTTCACGCCAGAACCATTCTTAACGCCATGAAGGAGTGCCGCCGACAGATTGTGGAATGGCACCCCGACGTGCTTATTCTCGTAGATTATCCGGGCTTTAACCTGAAAATAGCGGAGTATGTCAAGACGCACACCAACATCCCTGTACACTACTATATCCCACCCAAAATATGGGCATGGAAAGAACACCGCATCAAAGACATCAAGCGAAACGTAGACCGGATTTTCTCTATTCTGCCGTTTGAAGTGCCGTTCTACACACAGAAACACAACTACCCGATAAACTATGTAGGCAACCCCTCGTTAGACGAAATCAGCCACTGGCAAGCCGAATACACCGACACCCGCAAAGAGTTTCTGGAGAAGCACAACCTACCCGACCTGCCTGTCATAGCAGTGCTGCCCGGGTCAAGAAGACAGGAGATAAAAGACAACCTGACACGAATGATTGCCGCCGCCCTGCCATACACCCAAAAAGGCTACCAGATTGTGGTGGCAGCAACACTTGACATTGAGGACAACTTCTACCACGAGCATATCGGCAGAATTGCAAACGGGAACGACTCAAATATTCACGTGATACGCAACTGCACATTTGAAATACTGGCTAATTCAGAGGTGGGCATCATAACCTCCGGAACGGCAACTCTGGAAACGGCTCTTTTCCGAGTGCCGCAAATAGTATGCTACTATACCAGCATGGGCAAGCTTATCGCCCTGCTACGCAAGCTGTTCCTCAAGGTGAAATACATCTCACTGGTAAACCTTATCGTTGACCGCCAACTGGTGCCGGAACTTGTCGGCGACCAGATGAACGTAAGCAACATACAGCACCATCTCGCCACCATCATCCGTGGTGGCTCTACACGCAACACTCAACAGAGGGGCTACGAAGAAATGGCAAAACGCCTCGGCAAGATTGGTGCGCCAGAGCGAGCCGCCAATCTGATAGTCGAAAATATCAAGGCAAGAGTACTATAACGAGGGGAAAACGCCCCAACAGCCCAAGTATTCCTTTGGTAACAAACCGGCGACCAACAAGAAGTTATGAATTGGGTAAAATAAATTGGAACACCTACTTACCTACTTAGTTCTGTCTTTAGTTCATTATACAAGTCCACCGGGCCTAAATGCCAGTATTTGGTACTTTCTGTTGACAACCTCTTGTACAGCGTTGAACGATAGATGCGGTCAAGGCACTCTTGTAGGGTAAAACCGTAATCATCGTGCAGGTATTCCACCAGCCAGCAGATTTTTCCTGGCAGAAGCAGATGGAGGTTGTTTTGGTTTATCTGGAACATATTATTTTCCTATTTTAATTGCTTCGATGAAACGTAGGGTTGCCAATGCTTTTTCCGTATGAAAGAGGTACTGGTCAACCAACTTGTAAGTTTTGAGTTCTCGGATAAGTGTCTCAATGCTGATAGCCCCACTTTCGTACAGCCCAAACTGCAAATAAACTCTATCGTTCGCAACAGGACCATATACAACATCATAGTCGTGGGTAAAGCCTTTCTGCGTTCTGTTAGCCATGACAAAATCTGCCCATTCCCTCGTTGGCTCATGAAATATAAGGCATTTAAGCTCCTGCATTTTTGTGTCATCGAACTCATATATGTTGACATAGCCACCATGGGCAATCTTTTCACGCATACGCCTTTCCACCCATTCCTTGGATTGTTGTTCTGAAGTAGTAGTGTAAAATCCTGTGCCATAATCCAGCAAGCGATTTGGTTGGAGTATCATAGGATTCTCCACAACGTCTAAACTTCCGTGATATATCTTCATGCTTCTTTGTTTCTTCTTATTTCTATATACTCGTCTATCTCCTCTATCAACCATTGACGGCCTTGGGTATGAAGAACATCGTAGAACTCGCTTAGATAGTCAACCAAGCCATACTTGGAAAACAAATCAAGCACTTGTTCACCACTCATTCCTTTAGCCGCTCCGTATTCTTCTATGCAGAATGCAACGAAGAGGGCAATGTCTTTTTCAAACTTTGCTTTCTTTGCCATATTCTTATAGCTATTATGTGTTCAAAATTAAACAAAAAATGACAGACTAATGCATATCTATACAGAAAAAACCATTGCTTCTATATAACAAAGTTCAAATATCATCTGTTTATCCACAATTTGCCAGTTCCG